>ENA-OPCK01000282-OPCK01000282.1-human-gut-metagenome-genome-assembly--contig:-NODE-282-length-29101-cov-45.363217_pt1 | contig 29101 bp, 26 predicted proteins | sample MGYA00241249_ERZ501478 | MGnify/ENA primary metagenome ERZ501478 (study PRJEB25962, sample SAMEA2042629) | human gut metagenome | biome: human gut; feature: human-associated habitat; material: faeces...
GGGACATCAAAGAATAAATAATCCTTTGTTTCATCATCGAAACAACAATATTCAACAGGCGACTCTCAATTCCGGGAGCCGCCTTTTCTTTAACCCCTTCTCAACATTTTTCCCTATTAGTGACTACAAATAACTTTACAAGTCAAATGCAATAAAAAAATCTCTTAAGGAAAGATTTTATTTCCCTTAAGGAAAAAAACATTTTCCCTTAAGGAAAAAAATAAATATCCTTAAGGGAAAATTTTCACTCTCTTCTTTCCCCATTTTACGGGAGTTTCTTCTTGATTGTCTTTTTCCAGAATATTATTTACATATCGTAATCTATATGCCAGCAGAAATATGACTGGACTATAATGTGATTCCCCCTCTCACCAGCCACTTCGCAAAGAAGCGGTCGCTTACTAAATAGCCGTTTGGGGTCTTGCTTACCAGCTGCTTATCCACCAATGCCTTTAATGCCGTCTTCACGCTGCTCGTGGCAGGAAGATGGTGGGTGCTGATAAACTGCTGGCTCAATGGCGAAGATACCAGGCTCTCACTAGCTATCGCCAGCAACAGCAGCTGCTGGTTCTCCGTAAGCCAGGCACAATAGTTCTGATAAGCCATCGCCTGCTCCTCTATCAACTCCTGAATCACCTCATCCACCAACGACTTCGTTATCCCGTAAGAACCATGCTCGTAAATGCCATGCAATATCGCCTGCACATACCAGGTTACACTGCCCGACTGCTGATAGATATAAGAAAAGACGGATTCGTCTATCACCCTATGCTGAGATGACAACAGACGATTGGCAAACTTACGATAAACCGGTTCTTCGATGCAAGGCAAAGACAACACCAGCGAACTCTGGAAGAAAGGACGATTTGCCGACAGGAACATCTCCTGCATCATGTGCTGCTGACTGCCAGAAAACACGAAATATACATTCGGCAAGAACTGGATATAAGAACGGATCATCGCCTCAACCCCATCCTCCGGATAACTTAATATCTGCTGAAACTCATCTATCGCAATATAGCATCGCTTTCCCGACTGCTTCAAATACTCGAAGATTCGCTTCAAGCTCTCCCTTCCCTCGCTCGGCTTCAAATCCAGCTTTCCGATGATTTCAGAAGCCATCAGTTGCACCATCTGCTCCAGGTTCTTGGTGGCAAAGATGTCGAGATAGAAACACTTCACCCCTTCATATTGCTCCTCCATCTGATGGAAGACATGATGTATCAAGCCCGTCTTGCCCATACGGCGAGGAGCAACAAGCGTAATATTACGCTCGTTATGCAGCGTAGAAATCATCTTCTCGGTTTCTTTTTGACGGTCGCAGAAATACTCGGCGCCTTTATAACCATATACTACAAAAGGATTGTTCAATGTTGCCATATTATTGCTTTTATCTTATTGTTTTCGTTACACTTACAATCATTGCGCTTTTTACGCAACGCAAATTACGCAATAAAAAACGAGATAGCCAAATGTTTTCTAGTTTTTTAATAATAATTATCTCCTAAAGCCGCATCAGATACGCCTTGGAAGTTACACATATAAACCGAATAAACTTCATAGAAACCTAATAGGTATATTGGAAAAAGAGTTCTGATAAGACATCGGTTGCTAACGCAGATACAGATGCAAACGTTTGCGCATTTCTTTTGCTCAATTTACACCAGTTGGAGAAACAACTCACCGATTTTCATCGTAACTTTGCAACAGTTATCAAAGCAACATCTCTAACTGAATAAATATGAAGAAAATCTACTTAACACTCGTTGCTCTATTGGCAACCATCAATATGTTCGCACAAGGTTGGCCTGCCAACTATAGCGGCGTGATGCTGCAGGGATTCTACTGGGATTCCTTCAGCGAATCCAAATGGACCAAGCTAGAAGCACAGGCTCCGGAACTGGGACAGTACTTCAACCTCGTATGGATTCCACAGAGCGCCTACTGCGGCAACAAATCAATGGGTTACGACGACCTCTACTGGTTTTCCGACTACGAAAGTTCTTTCGGAAGTGAAAGCGAACTCCGCTCTCTCATCAAGACCTTCAAGAATAACGGCATCGGAACCATCGCCGACGTGGTGATCAATCACCGCAAGAACGTATCAACCTGGTTTGACTTCCCGGTAGAAACCTACAAGGGAGTGACCTACGAGATGAAATCTACCGATATCTGCGCCAACGATGATGGCGGTAAGACCAAGAAAGAGGCAGACAAGCAAGGCGTAAAGCTCAGCAGCAATAATGACACGGGCGACGACTGGGACGGAATGCGCGACCTCGACCACAGCAGCGAGAATGTGCAGAGCATCGTAAAGGCTTATCTCGATATGCTCCTCAACGACTTCGGCTATGCCGGATTCCGCTATGATATGGTGAAAGGATACAGCGGAAAGTTTACTGGCATCTACAATACCGCTACCAAGCCTACCTATTCCGTAGGAGAATATTGGGATGGTGATGTCAGCAAGGTGAAGAACTGGCTCGAAAGCACCAAGGTGAACGAAGAGATCACCAGTGCTGTCTTCGACTACCCTATCCGCTACGTGGTACGCGATGCCATTAAAGGCAACTGGTCAAACGTAAAGACAGATGGTCTGGCTAACGACAACAGCTATAAGCAGTATGCCATCACCTTCGTAGAGAATCACGATACTGAATACCGCTCATCCAGCGAACAGCAGGACCCTATCCGCAAGGATACCCTGGCAGCCAATGCATACATCCTGGCATCTTGCGGTACCCCATGCGTATTCTACAAGCACTGGATTGACTGCAAGCAGGATATCAAGGCGATGATCAATGCCCGTCAACTGGCTGGCATCACCAATACCAGCAATACTACCTTCAATGCTTATAAGGGCGAGGGATATAATGGTATTATGACCACCGGCACAAAGACTTCGCTCCTTGCCATCGTGGGCCCTAACGCCAACAAGTTTGAAGTGTCTAACGCATACGCTGAAATTCTCAACGGCTATCACTATCGCTATTTCATGTCCAAGAAGGCAAACCTGGCTTGGGTAAATCTGGCATCAGGCGAATACGAGGGCGTACAGAAGGCAAAGCTCGTGGCAGTAAGCAACAAGGATAATGCCCAACTGGTTTATACCACCGACGGCACAGAACCTACTGCCAGCAGCAAGAAGGCAGAGAGCGGCGAGGAAATCGAACTCCCTATCGGAGAAACCACCCTCAAGGTAGGTTTGCTGGTAGATGGCGCTGTAAGCGGCGTGCTGACCCGTACTTACAAGGTAGAAAAGCCTGCAAACTTCGAACCATACGATATCACGGTATATGCCAACGCAGATCAGGTAGGATGGAAAGATGGCTTCAACTTCTGGGCTTGGTGCGAGAAACCAGATGAGAATCTGACCGCCACTAATAAATGGCCTGGCGACAAGGTTACCCAGTGCAAGGAGATTGAAGGAAAGAAATGGTATTATCAGACTTACAAGATCAAGAGCAAGGACTATAAGGTTTCATTCGTATTCAGTACAGGTACCGGAACTCCACAGACCGTAGATTTTACGGATATCAACAAGGATACCTACCTGGAGGTTCTGAATGAGAAGAATAATGAAGGTCACTATAAGATCAAGGATGTAACTGCCGATATGCCAACAACAGGCATCACCGATGCACCGGTCATCGACAAGGCAACAAGTACCAACAATGCCTGGTACACCCTGGATGGAATGAAGATGAATCAGAAGCCACAGCAAACTGGCATCTATATTCATCAGGGCAAGAAGATCGTTATCAAATAAAATCGTTCTACACATTACTAAAATATTATAAGATATAGGTTTCAAAAAGGTTTAGATTTATTAAGAAAAGGTTTAAGATTGTTGATGAAAGATGTAGGTTTTAGTTTGAATAAGGTTTAAAGATTGTAGGATATAGTTTTGGTTTGAATAAGGTTTAAGATTGTTGATAACAAGGTTTAGATTATTTAAAAACATAGGTTTAGTTTTCAGGGTAAACATCAAAAAAGAAACGCCTGGCGTAGCAATTCTAAAAAAGCTACACCGGGCGTTATTTTATATCAGCCAGCCCCCGTTCCAGGCGATTCCATCGCCTGTCCAAGTCCTCCTTATCTCTGCCTCTGATCAGCTCCCCACATCAGCTTCTCTCTCAGCGTAGAGAAATATCGCTGGTTGCGCTGCTTCACAATCTTGATAGAGTGCGGCGCCTTGCGGATAATCAGGCGGGTCTGCTCGGTCATGCGTTCGCTTCTGCCATCAATCGCCACGAGATAATTATGGCTTCGGCTCTCCACATCCAGCACGATCTCTGCCGTATCATTGATTACGATAGGGCGGATGTTCAAGCTATGAGGTGCCACAGGAGTAAGACAGAGACTGCCACTCTGCGGAATGATGATAGGTCCGCCATTAGAGAGATTATAAGCCGTAGAACCCGTAGGCGTGGTCACGATAAGACCATCCGCCTGATAGGTAACCAGAAACTCGCCGTCCACCTGGGTTCGGATGGAAATCATCGAAGCATCATCACGCTTCAGTACGGCGATGTCATTCAGGGCAAAAGGATAGCCCGCCAGAATGCCACCTTCTGCCTTCACTTCGATGATGGCATGTTCCTCTATCCTGCATTCGCCGGCATAGAGACTATCCAGCGCTGAATCTATCTCGCCAGGCAGCACATCGGCAAGGAATCCCAATCGGCCCATATTCACGCCGAGGATAGGCGTTCCCTTGGCTCCCACACGGCTCGCCGCCTTGAGGAAGGTACCGTCACCACCCATCGAAATAACATAATCTACATCAAAATTGTAATCCTCGAATACACCTGCTGCCTGCACTTCAAGGTGCTCCACCTTGGTAAGAAAGTCGTAGAAGAGACTTTCGATATACACTTCTGCCTCTCTTTTCTCCAGATAAGAGAGGATTCGCATGATGGAAGCACTCTTCTTGGCCTGATATTCATTGCCAAATATAGCAAATTTCAAATGTTGTTGTGCCATTATTTTGTTATTTCAATTATTATTCTTACATTTGCAGTTGCAAAAATAGCATTAATTATTGAATTACGCAATAAAAAAGATAAAATTATGGCTAAGGTATATGAATTTCTTGCCAACGGCTTCGAGGAAATCGAAGGATTGGCTCCTGTTGACATCCTGCGCAGAGGTGGCGTGGATATCAAGACAGTAAGTGTCACCGGAACTGAATGGGTAGAGACTTCCCACGGCATCACCATCAAGGCTGACCTCAAGTTTGAGGACATCCAGAGTTTCGAGGATGCCGATATGCTCCTCCTGCCTGGCGGAATGCCTGGCAGCAGTCATCTCAACAAGCACGAGGGTGTACGCCAGGCTCTCATCGCCCAGCACAAGGCAGGCAAGCGAATCGGTGCCATCTGCGCTGCCCCTATGGTTCTGGCAAGCACAGGTATCCTGGATGGCAAGAAGGCAACCTGCTATCCTGGATTCGAGCAGTATTTCAGCGACAGCACCGAATATACCGCTACCCTCTTCCAGGAGGATGGCAACGTGATAACAGGCGAAGGTCCTGCAGCTACCCTCCCATACGCCTACAAGATATTGAGCTACTTCGCTGGCGATGGCATCACTGGCGAATTGCAGAAGGGCATGATGTACACCCACCTGATGGAAAGCAAGTAAAAGAACAAAAAGAAAGAAATATGGATTATGTAATCATAGTAGCCGGAGGCAAGGGCCTCCGCATGGGAAGCGAGATTCCCAAGCAGTTTCTGCCAGTAGCAGGCAAGCCTATCCTGATGCGCACCATCGAGCGCTTCCACGAGTACAGCCCAGAGTTGAACATCATCCTGGTGCTCCCGGAAAGCCAGCAGGAATACTGGCACCAGCTCTGCCAGGAGCATCATTTCAGCATCAAGCATCAGATTGCCAATGGCGGCGATACCCGCTTCCAGTCATCCAAGAACGGACTGGCGCTGGTTCCTGATACCGAAGACGGTGTGGTAGGTTTCCACGATGGCGTGCGCCCTTTCGTATCTACAGAGGTAATCGATGAATGCTACGAAACGGCACGCGAGGAGTATGCAGCCATCCCGGTATATGCCGTTACCGATACCCTGCGCTACATCGACCAGCACGGAGGCGGAAAGAATGTACTCCGCAGCGACTACCGTGTGGTTCAGACTCCCCAGGCCTTCGACATCGGTCTAGCCAAGCAGGCATTCAACCAGGAGTACAAGGAGCAGTTCACCGATGATGCATCGGTAGTAGAGAGCCTCGGCTGCCAGGTGGCAATGGTAGATGGCAATCGTGAGAACATCAAGATTACCACCCCCTTCGACATCAAGATTGCCGAAGCCCTCCTGAATCAATAGCCCGCCAGCGCAAGCCCGCTATCAGCAGCTCGCCCCCCGTTCCAGGCGATTCCATCGCCTGTCCCCCATATCCAAACCATCACAAACATGAGCAGTATTCTAGATCAAGACATCCAATTCCTACCTAGCGTAGGCACCAAGACGAAAGAGATTCTGAGCAAAGAGCTCGGCATCCGCTCGTATGGTGACCTGCTGGAATACTACCCCTACAAATACGTAGATCGCTCAAAGATCTTTCATATCAGCGAGTTAACCTCAGATATGCCCTTCGTCCAGCTTAAGGGAAAGATCCTGAGCTACGAGGAAGTCGATATCGGCAAGCGCAACAAGATGCTCGTGGCGCATTTCTCTGACGGCTACGGCGTGGTAGATCTGGTATGGTTCCGCAGCGCCCAGTACATCATCAAGAGCTACAAGGTAGGAACCGAATACATCGTCTTCGGCAAGCCGTCCGCCTATAACGGCAGATTCCAGTTTGCCCATCCCGACATAGATGATGCAAGCAAGCTGCAGATTTCCGAGATGGGAATGCAGCCCTTCTACGGGTTGACAGAAAACATGAAGAAGCGCGGTTATACCTCACGAAGCATCGAAAGGATAACCCGCAACCTGGTCAGCATCCTCCCTCCACTGCCCGAAACGCTCCCCGACTTCATCGTCAACCGCCTGCATCTCGTATCCCGCGATGCCGCCCTCAGGATGATCCACTATCCCCATTCCCACCAGGAAATGCAGAAGGCGCAGGTTAGACTGAAGTTCGAGGAGCTGTTCTACGTGCAGCTTAATATATTAAGGTACGCGAGCGACCAGCGACGCAAATACCGCGGCTACATCTTCAACCGCATCGGAGACATCTTCAACGGCTTCTACGCCCATCATCTTCCGTTCGAACTCACGGGTGCCCAGAAACGGGTGATGCACGAGATCAGGGCCGATATGTGCAGCGGCAGACAGATGAACCGGCTCCTTCAGGGCGACGTAGGCTCGGGCAAGACGCTCGTAGCCCTGATGACTATGCTCATCGCTCTGGACAACGGCTATCAAGCCTGCCTGATGGCACCTACCGAAATCCTCGCAGAGCAGCATCTGCAGACCATCCGCGATTTCCTGCAGGGCATGGACATCCGGGTGGAACTCCTCACCGGCATCGTCAAGGGCAAGAAACGGAAGGAGATACTCGACGGACTTGCCACCGGCGATATCCAGATACTGATAGGCACGCATGCCGTGATAGAAGACCCTGTGGCTTTCCATCGCCTTGGCGTAGCAGTAATCGACGAGCAGCACCGGTTTGGAGTGGCGCAGAGAGCCAAGCTCTGGGCGAAGAGCGAGAATCCGCCCCATGTGCTGGTGATGACCGCCACCCCTATCCCCCGCACGCTGGCGATGACCATCTATGGCGATCTGGACGTGAGCGTAATAGACGAGTTGCCGCCTGGCAGAAAACCGATTCAGACACTGCATAAGTTTGATAATCAGCTCACCAGTCTCTATCAGAGCATCCGCCGGCAGATTAATCTGGGCAGACAGGTCTATATCGTCTTCCCGCTGATCAAGGAGAACGAAAAGATAGACCTAAAGAATCTGGAAGAAGGTTATGAGACGCTGAAGCAGGCTTTTCCGGAGTTCCGCCTGAGCAAGATTCACGGCAGGATGAAATCTGCCGAAAAAGAAGCTGAGATGGAGCAGTTTGTGAAGGGAAAGACCCAGATTCTCGTTGCCACCACCGTGATAGAGGTAGGCGTGAATGTGCCGAACGCCTCGGTGATGGTAATCCTGGATGCCCAACGCTTCGGACTCTCGCAGCTGCATCAGCTCAGAGGACGAGTGGGACGTGGCTGCGACCAGAGTTACTGCATCCTAGTAACCGGCTACAAGCTTTCAGAAGAAACCCGCAAGCGAATAGACATCATGTGTGATACCAACGATGGATTCCGCATAGCCGAAGCCGACCTGAAGCTCCGTGGTCCGGGCGACCTGGAGGGCACCCAGCAGAGCGGAATGGCCTTCGACCTGAAAATAGCGAATATAGCCCGAGACGGCCAGCTGGTGCAGCTAGCCCGTACCGAGGCCCAGGCCATCATCGATGCCGATCCGCAATGCGAGCATCCTCAGAACTCTCTCCTCTGGAACCGCCTCCGGGAGCTCAAGAAAACCCATATCAATTGGGCAGCCATCAGCTAGAGCTAAGAGTAATCATAAAGTTCAAAGTTCAAATATCAAAGTTCAAAGTAATCATAAAGTTCAAAGTTCAAATATCAAAGTTCAAAGTCAAAGTAAATGGATAAAAGACGCAAACCAGCCATCCGGGAGCCTCGTCCCTACCTCACTATGGAGGAGATGAGATCCTATCTCACATCCCTAAGGGAAATAGAAAGCGTAACGGGCATCCGTTACATCAAGCTCCACGTTACCGCCAAGATGATTATAGGTATCCGCGAAGCATCGGGCAAGGAATTCACCATCAATCTCGATGATCTCTTCCGTGCCTACAACGAGTGCCTGCGCTTTACAAGTCCCGAAGTAAAAAAGTACATCTTCATGGGCCATTCACCCGCCGTGGCGCTGCTCAGAAGACTGCAAAACCGGCAACCATTTGATACTGAATCTTTCCACGAAGAAGAAAAGAAATGAAAAAATACCCTGTAAAGCCCTATTTGTCAAGAATACGAAAAAGAAGTTGCTAACAAAAGTTAAAAACAAAAAGTCAGCGTTAAATATCAAGCAGATAGCGTTAACAACCTTGGTTTTTTGGAATATTCTTGTTATATTTGCAACGTCTATATAACAAAATCACATCTTAAGGCACTTGCTTTAGTGGTTTTGGCAGGATTTTTTGCTATATTACGTTCTGCACTTATTGACACAATGGACCTAAAAAAGAAAATAGAATTTAAAAGTAGTATGAGTTTTAGAAAGCAAATAAAGAAAATTTCGGTCGTGGCGTTGTTGGCGTTAACAACTGTACCCGTTTGCGGTCAGGACTTATTAGCCAGACAAGCTCCAGTTGACCATCGAATGAAATCATTGGATACTCTCGCAGTATCGCATTATCGACTGATGGAAGATCGAGAAAACCCTTCTGCAGAACTGTATGAGGATTTCTCCAACAAGTATGCCCACAAGGCAACCACATTGCCTGAGCGCTACCGTATCGACCTCCGTCACTTCTGTATGCCAACTTCTAGTCGTGTTGTCACAAGTAACTTCGGTTACCGTGCTAGCTTTGGCCGCCAACATAAAGGTATGGACATCAAGGTTTATATTGGCGACTCAATCCACGCAGCCTTCTCAGGCAAAGTTCGCATAGTAAGATATGACCGTGGTGGTTATGGTAAGTACATCGTAATTCGTCACAACAATGGCTTGGAGACCATCTATGGCCATCTCTCTGAGCAGCTCGTTTCAGAGAATCAGGAGGTAAGAGCCGGAGAAGTAATCGGCTTGGGTGGTAATACCGGTAGAAGTACAGGTTCTCACCTCCACTTCGAGACTCGTCTCTGCGGTGTAGCCCTGAACCCAGCCCTGTTCTTCGACTTCCGCAACCAGGACGTTACCGGTGACTTCTACAATTTCAACCGTGATACTTACGAGAGCGAGTATGCTGAGGCAAATGCAGCCCGTGGCAAGATTGGCAACGGCGGCTATACCCGAGAGCAGGTAAACGGTGGCGAAGTGGGCAGATATACCACAAGCGCATCTGGCGAGAAGCTTTACCACAAGGTAAAGGCTGGCGAGACTTTGATGAGCATTGCTGAAAAACGTGGCGTTAGCGTAGAGCAGATCTGCCGCCTCAATGGTTATCGCAAGGATAAGAAGCTGTCTCCAGGACAGATTATCCGCTACTCTTAAATTACCAGTAAGTTAATATACAAACAAAAAAGAGATAAGCACTTCGTGATGCTTATCTCTTTTTTTTGTCTGTATCTATTATATTCTCCAACGGCCATTACATCAAGCCGAAGAATCGCAATACATCATTCAGATTCGCTACAACAAGCAGCAGCAGCAGGATTCCGAATCCTACGTACTCTGCACGCTCCATGAACTTATCGCCAGGCTTACGACCCGTAATTACCTCGTAGAGGAGGAAGAATACATGACCGCCATCCAATGCCGGGATAGGCAGGATATTCATGAATGCCAGAATAATGCTCAAGAATGCTGTCATCATCCAGAAGGCATGCCAATCCCACATAGAAGGGAAGAGACTACCCAGGGCTCCGAAACCGCCCAGACTCTTGGCGCCCTCCTTGGTGAATACATATTTCATATCGCCTACATAGCCCGACAGCACATTCCAGCCATACTTCACACCGGCTGGGAAACTCTGGAAGAAGCCATAACTGATATGGGTTACCTTGTAATCGAGCATCACAGGATGATTGTAGAAGCCGAACTTCACACCCTCATCGCCTGCCTGAAGCAATACGCTGTTCTTCAGGGTATCACCAGAAGCCTTCACATACTCAACATTGGCTGTGAGTGCCTTCACGCTGTCCTGATGAGAGGTAGCAGCGGTAAGCATATCGTTCACACGGCCCATCTCCAACTGGAAATCGTTGAAAGACTCCACTTTCTTGCCGTTTACGGTCAGGACCTTATCACCCTTCACCAATCCCAGTTTGCTGGCAGGCGAATCCTTCATCACACTATCTATCTGCAATGGGATATACACCTCAACGAATCGAGGGCTCTCCTTGATCATGCTCAGCATATCGAGATTGCCAGGCAGATTCAAGCTCATCGGCTTGCCGCCACGGATGATATCCACACGGGTGGCTGTAGAGAGATCGCGATACATATCGCCATCATAGGTCTTGAACTCGCCCTTGTCGGTACCAACCAGGATATCGTGATCCTGGAAGCCCAAAGCCTTGGCCTCTGTATTGAACTTCATTCCCTGGGTCATGTGCTTGGTAGCCACATAGTCGTCACCCCAATGGAAAAGAATCATAGAATAGATGAAGAGCGCCAGCAGAAAGTTGACCAGCACACCACCTATCATGATCAGCATTCGCTGCCATGCCGGTTTGCTTCGGAACTCGTATGGCTGCATAGGCTGCTTGAGCTGCTCGGTATCGAAACTCTCATCTATCATACCCGAAATCTTGCAATATCCGCCCAATGGCAGCCATCCCAAACCATAAGTGGTATCAGAGTTCTTTGGCTTGAACTCGAAGAGGTGGAACCATGGATCGAAGAACAGATAAAACTTCTCCACTCTTACGCCAAAGAGCTTAGAGAAGAAAAAGTGTCCGCCCTCATGGAGCAGCACCAGGATGGAAAGCGATAGCATCAACTGCAACGCTTTGATCAAAAATACTTCCATTTATTTACTTTGAACTGTGAACCTTGAACTTTGAACTTGATGAATAGTCCTATATTCTGCGTTCATTTTTAACTATTAACCATTAACTTTCATCAACTCTGCGGCAATACGGCGCGCCTCGGCATCAGTCTGCAGATAGACATCGAGATCAGGATTGCTGTCGAAAGTGGCCTTTGCCATCGTCTCCTCGATGATATCCGCCATCTGCAGGAAGCCACACTCTCCCTTGCGGAAGCCGGCATTTACTATCTCATTGGCAGCATTCACGATGCACGACATATTGCCACCCTTCTTGATGGCATCAAAGGCAAGCTGCAGACACTTGAACTTCTTGTAATCAGGCTCAAAGAACTGCAAGTCTTGAGCCTTGAAGAGGTCGAGACGGTCGCCATTGAGATGCAGGCGCTGTGGGAAGGAGAAGGCATACTGGATAGGCAGACGCATATCTGGCACACCCAACTGAGCCTTCACGGCACCATCAGCAAACTGTACGGCACTGTGAACGATGCTCTGTGGATGAATCAGCACCTCAATCTTCTCGGCAGGAACGCCGAAGAGCCACTTAGCCTCTGTCACCTCGAAACCCTTGTTCATCAGCGACGCAGAATCGATGGTAATCTTGGCGCCCATATCCCAGGTAGGATGCTTCAGCGCATCGGCAGCGGTAACCTTCTCCAGCTGCTCGTGGGTAAAGTTGCGGAAAGGACCGCCTGAGCAGGTAAGGAGGAGTTTCTCTACCTCGTTATCGCCCTCGCCCACCAGACTCTGGAAGATGGCACTGTGCTCGCTATCCACAGGAAGGATAGGCACATGGTATTCCTGGGCAAGATTGCAGATCAGCTCACCAGCCACCACCAGGGTCTCCTTGTTGGCAAGACAGATCTTCTTGCGAGCCTTGATGGCATGGATGGTTGGCTCCAGACCGGAAAAACCTACCATGGATGCAAGCACCATATCAATAGGCTCTGCCTGCACGATATCGCAGAGCGCCTGGGCACCGGCATAGACCTTGATATCAGGTTCATCACTGAGCAGATTCTTCAACTCGTCGTAATGCGCCTCATTGGCAACCACTACAGCAGCAGGATGGAACTTATGCGCCTGCTCGGCAAGCTCCTTCACCCTGTTATTGGCGGTAAGGCAATATACCTCGTAAAGGTCGCTGTGCTGCTCGATGACATCCAGCGCCTGTGTACCAATACTTCCCGTAGAACCGAGAATACATATCTGTTGTTTCATTTTATTTAGAACTTTGAAAATTGAAATTTGAAATTTAAGCTTGATGATTGGTAAAGCTAATAGAACTCTTCACTTAACTTACAAATCGAGCAGCCCCTCTGGGATTGCCATTCTGATTTCCTTTCTTTCAGCACTCACCTCTTCTATCAGGTCGTTGCTGGCAGGAATCAGCAGGTCATCACCTTCGGGGGTTGTCACCTCGAAAAGGAGATTGAGCGTGGAATCATCTACACGGTCGAGTGTTCCAACCACCTTTCCGCTTACGGCATCCACCAGCTGGAAGCCGATGATTTCAGCCCAGGTCATATTCTCTCCATCGCTATCCGAGAGGTGGCGAGGGAAAAAGACCTCGCATCCGGTATAGTTGCGCGCCTGCTCCTGCGTATCGATATCCTCGAACTTCACGAGCACATTCTCATCGTTCTTGAAGCGATACTCCTCCAGATAGAAAGGCACCAAGATGCCATCGATATCAAGAACAAGATATTCTGCATCCACACGGTCGAAGACATCATCGGTGATGGCAAAGGTTATCTCGCCCTTCACTCCATGAGGCTTGCCCAACTTACCTATCTTATATACTTCGTCACGTCTTATCATATTTTACTTTGAACTTTGAATTTTGAACTTTAAACTTTATGATTAGTAAAGCAAATGAATTCTTCGTTCTTCACTTACCTAGTCGCTGACACGGGTAATCTTGGCACCCAACTGGTTCAGGCGCTGCTCGATATCCTCGTAGCCACGGTCTATCTGGGCGATATTGGCAATACGGCTGGTGCCGTTGGCGCTCATCGCAGCAATCAGCAGGGCAATACCGGCACGGATATCCGGACTCGTCATTCTGCCCGGACGCAGCTTCAGCTTGTGATCATGACCTACCACCACTGCACGGTGAGGATCGCAGAGGATGATCTGCGCACCCATATCTATCAGCTTATCCACGAAGAAGAGACGGCTCTCAAACATCTTCTGATGGAAAAGCACACTTCCGCGAGCCTGGGTTGCCACCACGAGGAGCACCGACAGGAGGTCTGGCGTGAGTCCTGGCCATGGTGCATCTGCCAGAGTCATGATGGTACCATCAATGAACGAGTCGATCACATAATGCTTCTGTTCCGGAATGAAGAGGTCATCGCCCTCTACCTTCACCTTCACACCGAGTCGGCGGAAGGCATCAGGAATGATACCCAGGTCCTTCACCGACACATCCTTGATGCGGATGCCGGCTCCACACATGGCAGCCATACCGATGAAGGAACCCACCTCGATCATATCAGGCAGGATGCGATGCTCGGCGCCATGCAGCTTCTCTACACCCACGATGGTGAGCAGATTGCTGGCAATGCCACTGATCTGGGCACCCATAGAATTGAGCAGGTGACAGAGCTGCTGGATGTATGGTTCGCAGGCTGCATTATAGATGGTGGTGGTTCCCTTGGCAAGAACCGCCGCCATGATGATGTTGGCAGTACCGGTAACCGAAGCCTCATCGAGCAGCATATAGCATCCCTTCAGCTTCTTGGCCTGTATCTGATATACATTGCGCTCCTCATCGTGTACGAAGGTTGCACCCAGGTACTTGAATCCCAGGAAGTGGGTATCAAGACGGCGGCGGCCGATCTTATCTCCACCCGGCTTGGCAATGGTAGCCTTGCCGAATCTTCCGAGCAATGGTCCGAACATCAGTACACTGCCACGCAGCGAAGAACACTTCTTCACGAACTCCAGACTATCGAGATAATCCAGTTTCAGTTCATCACTTTGGAAGGTATAATCGTGACGGCTGTTTCGGGTTACCTTCACACCGATTTCCTGGAGCAACTTAATCAGGTTGTTCACATCCAGGATGTCCGGCACATTGGTAATGCGCACGGGCTCATCGGTAAGAATGGTAGTACAGATCACCTGCAGCGCCTCATTCTTGGCTCCCTGCGGGGTGATGGTACCTTGGAGCGGATGACCGCCCTCTATGATGAAAGACTCCATAAGCTTGTCTAATTATTATAATCTGATTATCTAAAATTTAAAAAAGTGATTACTTTTTCTTCTTATTATTATTGTTATTGCTGCGAGCTGGGGTCTCCTTGACTTTCTCGAAGACGAAATGCTTGAGATCGAGCTTGATCTTGCCATCGGTAAATTTCGCCAGATCGGAAGCCACCTTCTGCTCATCGCAGGAACCATGGCTCCACTGCATCAGGTTGCGATGCATCTGATTGGCAGTCAGCTTCACCAATTCGTCCCTATCCTTTCCCGGCTCCATATGCTTCAGCTTCTCAAAAATCTCGAAAAGCATAGCACCATAATGACGTACAGGGATACGCTGGGCAGGATATTCTACCGGTTCTGGCTTCTTGGCTATCTGGGCAGCACCACTCACATCGAAAGGAAAATCGATGTCGAGCTGAAAACCGCTCATAATAGCGAGATGATCCCACAGTTTCTGCTCATGGTTCTCTATGTCCTTGTTTTCCGGAAACATGCGATCCATGATCTTGATGATAGATTCGGCACAGCGCTGGCGCTCCTTGCGGTCTTCCAGCTGCACACAGTAATCCACCATCTGCTGAATCTCACGCCCGTATTCAGGCAACACGAGCTTTTCTCGCATCGTATTATAGTCTAATCCAACTTTATTCATATTTTCTTGCTTGTTTCTTTTATTATTCAGAGGATACCCCCACTATTCAAATCTGCTGATGCTCCCGCCAGCTATCTCTCCTAGATAAGCTTCTTAGGCATCTTAGCCACAAAATCCTTGAGATAGAATGGTACGAAGTAAGCCACATCCTCGAACTTACCCTCTACGAATCTCTTCTCGGCAAGCGGCGCCATATTCTTGGCAAGCGGCTCGATGCCCTCCACGAGATGCGCATGAGGATGATTGATGGTCTCCATACACTTGGCAGCACCGTTTCCGAAGAAATATACATGATGCTCGTCCAGATATTCCTTATAGATATCTGCATCCACGATATCTGCCTGGATAGGGCGAACCACCTTCAGAGAGCGGTCGAGCACTTCGGCATACACCTCCATGCGGCGTGCGTCGAGCATAGGTACGATGAGGGCATCATCCTGCTCAGGATGTTCGCCAAGCAATACAGGCACAGCCATCAATTCAAGGGTTGGTACTGCGATGAGCTTCACCCCGCGACCATAGCAGATGCCCTTAGCCATACTCACACCGATACGCAATCCGGTATAGGAGCCAGGACCACAACTTACAGCCACAGCCTCTAATGGAAGACCATGGGAATCGAGGAATTCAAGAGCCTCATCAACAAACACACCCAACTTAACTGCATGGTTAGGACCCGTGTGATCTTCCTGGTTGAAAATCACCTGTCCACTATCACTAATTGCCACTGAGCACACGTCCGTACTCGTCTCAATATTCAAAATACACGACATAATAAAAAAATATATTCTTAAATAAGTTGCAAATATACGCATTTTCTCGCTTTTTTTTGTACTTTTGCAGAAATTTAACGTGAAAGATTATATGATACAGTCAATGACAGGCTTCGGAAAAGCTACCGCGGCCTACAAAACAAAGAAGATTAATGTAGAGATAAAGTCATTAAACAGCAAGAATCTTGACCTCTCTACACGTATCGCCCCTCTCTACAGAGAGAAGGAGATGGAGATTCGTCAGTATATAGCTAAGAGCCTGGAAAGAGGCAAGATTGACTTCTCCATCTGGATTGAGAAGGATGCAGCTACAGATGCTACACCTATCAACAGTGCACTTGTTCAGAATTATTATCAGCAGATCAAGAAAATATCTGCTGAAACAGGTATTCCTGAGCCTACCGATTGGTACAGCACCTTGTTGCGTCTTCCTGATGTAACAACCAAAACTGATGTGGAAGAATTGACCGACGAGGAGTGGGCAGTGGCAAAAAATGCAATTTGCGAGGCTATCGGCCATCTGAGCGACTTCCGCAAGCAGGAAGGAGCTGCCCTGCAGAAGAAATTCACCGAGAAAGTGGATAATATCCAGGCTCTCCTTGCCAGCATTGAACCATACGAGAAGGCACGCGTGGAGAAGATCCGCCAGAACATCGTAAACGGTCTGCAGCAGATTCCGAATGTGGATTATGACAAGAACCGCCTGGAGCAGGAGCTCATCTACTACATCGAGAAGCTCGACATCAGCGAAGAGAAGCAGCGCCTTACCAACCACCTGAAGTATTTCCGCGAGACCATGAATGAGGAAGGTCATGGTGTGGGCAAGAAGCTCGGATTCATCGCCCAGGAAATGGGTCGCGAAATCAACACCACCGGTTCAAAGAGCAATCAGGCTGAAATGCAGAACATCGTGGTGAAGATGAAGGATGAGTTGGAACAGATTAAGGAACAGGTGCTGAATGCTCTCTAATTTAATGTGGAAAATAGATTTGCTTTACTAATCATAAAGTTCAATGTTCAAAATTCAAAGTTCAAAGTAAAATGAAGAACGGATTATTGATTTTCAGCGCCCCATCGGGCAGCGGCAAGAGTACCATCGTCAACTGGTTGATGAAAGAGCACCCAGAGTTGAAGTTGGCTTTCTCTATCAGTTGTACCTCTCGTGCCCCTCGCGGCACAGAGCAGAATGGAGTAGAGTATTTCTTCCTGTCTCCAGAGGAATTCAAGTCCAAGATTGAAGCAGATGAGTTCCTGGAGTATGAGGAAGTTTACCAGGATAGATTCTACGGCACCTTGAAATCGCAGGTAGAAAACCAGCTTGCCAAGGGCGAGTCTGTGATTTTCGACGTAGATGTAAAGGGTGGCGTCAATATCAAGAAGTTCTATGGCGAACGTGCCCTGAGCATCTTCGTGCAACCTCCTTCGGTAGAGGAACTGCGCCGCCGTCTGGTAGGCCGCAACACAGATGCTCCTGAGGTAATCGAGCAGCGCCTTGCCAAGGCTAGCTACGAGTTGACCTTCGCTCCTCAGTTCGACCACGTAGTCGTAAACGATGATCTGGGAAAAGCTCAGCAGGAGGTTTATCAGCTCGTGAAGGCCTTCTTGAGCGCAGAATAGCAATATCAAAGAAAGGCCAAAGCAGCCTGCTTTGCTAATCATAAAGTTCAAAGTTCTATGTTGAAAGTTCAAAGTAAGAAGGTAGGAATCTTTGGAGGCAGCTTCAACCCCATCCATACCGGCCACATCGCATTGGCGAAAAGCCTCTGCGAGAAGGCGGGACTGGATGAAGTGTGGTTCATGGTCTCCCCCATGAACCCATTTAAGAAAGCTGCTACCGACCTGCTCGATGACCACCTGCGCCTGGAGATGGTAGAAAAGGCTCTGGAGAATGAACCCCAGCTGAAGGCATGCGACTATGAGTTTCGCCTGCCCAAGCCTTCCTATACCTGGCACACCCTGCAGGCCATCAGCAAGGATTATCCAGAATGTGAGTTTACATTATTAATAGGCGGCGACAACTGGGCAGCATTCGATAAGTGGTATCATCACGACGATATCCTTGCCCACTACCCTATCGTGGTCTATCCCCGCCAAGGCTCCTGCATAGGCGAAGTGCCTGCCGGCGTGACCATCGTAGAAACCCCGCTGCTCAACATCAGCAGCACGGAGATACGCGAATGCATCAAGACCGGAAAAAGCATCGGAGGTATGGTTCCCGAATGCATCGAGAACCTCGCCATCAAAAACTATCAGGCGCTCTTAGTCTAAAAGAGTGCCAAAACATCAATTCTCTAAAAATAGCAAACATCATCAATAGAAAGCTATGAGTTGGAAAGAAATCATCAAGAACTGTCTTAGTCTGGCATCAGCCCCTATCAGGCGCAATGCCAACTTCTTTGTGTCTATGTACATCCTGGGCATGGTTAGTTCACTCATCACGATTCCAAAGAACGGAACGCTCTACGAGAACATGTTCCTGGAGCTGTTCCTGGACCTCTATATCGTGAGCGCCATCCTCGCCGTCTTCCCGAAGAAGGTGCGCAGGGGACTGCGTGCCATATTATACATTATATTATATGTCACGGCTGCCGCCGATACCTACTGCTTCGTGAATTTCGGTTCCACACTCAATCCTTCTATGCTGATGCTGGTGGGAGAAACCAACAGTTCCGAGGCAAGCAGCTTCCTCTCTGCTCTCATCTCTGTCGAAGTGCTCTTCAGCAGCGTAGGCTGGATTCTGCTCTTGGCGCTCCTGCAGATACTCATCGTCATCTTCCGAAAACGGCTCATCAAGTTCTACGTCTTCCTCGTAACCGTACTCGAATTGGCATCGCTCAAGAAACGACTGATGGCTATTCCGCGAATGACGGCAGCCATGCCAGCCACCTTCGGCATCCTCTGCCTGGCTATCCTCATCACTTCCATCTGCACCTCCTGGCACAACAAGGAGGCTTACCATAAGCTGATGTCGGGAAGAACCATCGGAGAGGTGGAGCACACCCTTACAGAGAAAGATCATGCCGTGCTCTATCTGCCAATCTACCGCCTCCAATTCAGCATCTATGCCAACCAGCTGGCAGCGCATCAGATTACCCAACTGATTCATGCTGCCCACGAGGTGAAGGTAGATAGCTGCAGCTTCCGATCGCCAAACATCGTGCTGATCATCGGCGAAAGCTACGGTCGCCATCATTCACAGCAATATGGCTACTTCATGAAAACCACCCCAAACCAATCGGCGCTGGAGAAATCGAAGAAACTCACCAAGTTTACAGATGTCGTGACCTGCTGGAACCTCACCAGCTTCGTATTCAAGCACATGCTCTCTACCTATGTGGTAGGCGACAAGGGAGAATGGTGCGACTACCCGCTCTTCCCGGAGGTTTTCCGCAAGGCAGGCTACAACGTAACCTTCATCACCAACGAATTCCTGCCTCAGGCTAAAGAGGCGGTATATGACTTCAGCGGCGGCTTCTTCCTGAACAATCCGGAACTGAGCAAGCTGCAGTTCGACCACAGAAACACCCAGCTGCATGCACTGGACGATGGACTGCTGAAAGATTATGATGACAGTCTGAAACAATACAAGACCGACCATAATCTCACCATTTTCCATCTGATGGGTCAGCACGTGAACTACAAGCTGCGCTATCGCCAGAGTCAGGCTAAGTTCTGGGCAAGCAGCTACGAAGACAAGCGCCCAGAACTGACCGATGCCCAGCGCAAGGTATTGAGTCATTACGACAACGCCACCCTCTACAACGACTCCATCGTGGCAGAGATCGTGAAGAGATTCCAGAAGGAAGATGCCGTCATCATCTATGTGCCCGACCATGGAGAGGAGTGCTACGAGGAAAACCGTGGCTTCATCTGCCGCAACCACTCTGCCAACATCGACTGGAAGCTGGCACACTATGAGTTTGAGATTCCTTTCTGGATCTACTGCTCAAAGAAATACATCCAGAAACACCGCGCCATCTACCGGCAGATACGTGCCGCCAAGGACAAGCGGATGATGACGGATGCCCTGCCGCACCTGCTGCTGTATCTTGCCGGCATAGAGACTCCGACCTACAAGGAGGAGAACAATATCCTGAGTCCGAAATACAACGAGATGCGCCCCCGCATCCTGAAGAACTCTGCCGACTACGACAAGCTGCGGGATGAATATCTCAAGACGCAGGCTAAGCAGGATGAAAAGAAGCAAGACAAGAAAAAAGATAAGAAACAAGGTAAGAAACAAACAAAGAAAGGAGTCAGGAAATGAATCAGAACATACTTTCCAGAAGTGCATGCAATGCATTGAGAGGACTTGCCATCATCGGCATCTTCCTACATAACTATTGCCATTGGCTAGGTCCGATTGTCAAGGAGAATGAATATCAGTTCTTCCAGCACAACGCCAACTGGCTGCTGCAGGTGATGGCGAATCCCGACATCAACCTGCCTATCCATCTGCTGTCGTTCTTCGGCCATTACGGAGTACCCGTATTCCTCTTCCTGAGTGCGTACGGACTGGTGATGAAGTATGAAGCCAAGCCTCATCTTTCTGCCGACCAGCAGGCTCAGATGTACAACATTTCGGGCAGGAAGCAATCCTGGAGCATCAGCTGGCGCGAGCCTCTGCGCTTCATCCGCTATCACTATCTGAAGCTCTTCAAGATGATGATCGTGGGTTTCATCGCTTTCACGATGATAGACTACATCACTCCGGGTCCACGCCATTACGAGGTGCTGGGCATCGTATCGATGCTGGGTATGTTTAACAATGTATTGCCCAACCCCGACAACATCATCTGGCCAGGACCTTACTGGTTTTTCGGTCTGATGCTGCAGCTTTACATCGTATATCGACTGCTGCTCTATCGCCGTCATTGGGGATGGACGGTAGGATTGATGCTTCTCTGCATCGGCATCCAGCTGCTGCTGGGCTTTGACAATCCCGAGAGCGAGGCGATGAATCGCTACCGCTATAATTTCATGGGCGGTATGCTGCCATTCGGTCTGGGCATTCTGTACGCCCGCTATGGCGAGAAGATTCTGATGACCTTCCATTCTCCTGTAACCAATATCTTCGGCTGCGTATTCTGCATCTCACTGATCTACAGTCTGAGTCTCAATATGATAGGATGGACCTTCGTACCATTCTTCATCTGTCTGCTCAGTGTGCTTGTAGCCGACCTGCTGCAGGAGGTAAGTTGGCTGTCGGGCATCTACAAGGTTCTGGAATGGATGGGCGTCATCTCAGCCGCCCTCTTCGTAACCCATCCCATCAGCCGCAAGATATTCATCCCCATCAGCCGTCATGGAGACATCTATGCCGGCCTGCTCCTCTACATCATATCGAGCATCTGCCTGGCTTGGCTCTTCACCCAACTGATGAAGAAGATTCCAAACCCGAAATATTAAAAGAAAATCATGAAGATAAAAGATATAGAACTGGCGAATATCAGTAGATATCGCGGTGAATTGATGGGAGCCGCCATGCTCTTCATCATTCTCTTTCATGTAGCACTGCCTAGAGAGGACGCTTTCTTCGGATTGCGCCGCATGGGCAATGTAGGAGTAGATATGTTTCTGTTTCTCAGCGGCATCGGTCTGTGGTTTTCCTGGATGAAGAATCCTTCTGCCAAGCATTTCTTCATCCGCCGTTACCTGCGTATCTACCCGGCGTGGCTCATCATCGCCTGTCTCTACTACATTCCCCGATTCCGGGGAGGAGACCTCGAGGCGTGGATCAACCTGATAGGCGAGATTACCATCAACTGGAATTTCTGGCGATACGACGAGCTTACCTTCTGGTACATCCCAGCCACCATGATGCTCTATCTCTTCGCCCCAGCCTATATGGAACTCATCAAGCGCCACCCCATCTACAAATGGCTGCCGGTGGTGATGATCATGTGGTGCATCCTGGTGCAATACGTCACACCGATTCATCAGGCTGTAGGCCATCTGGAAATCTTCTGGAGCCGAGTACCTATCTTCTTCATCGGCATCAATATGGGCGAGATGGTACGACAGAAGCAGACACTTGATGGTGCCAGCATCTGGATGATATGGCTGATGTTCCTGATGACGCTGCTCGCAAGCATCTTCCTGGAACAGGAGAAGCACGGTATGTTCCCGCTCTTCCTGGAGCGCATGCTCTACATCCCGCTCACCATCACGAGCATCCTGCTCCTGAACCGCATCTTCCGCCGTACCCCAGGATGGTTTAACCGCAGCTTCATGCTGGTAGGAGCATTGAGTCTGGAATGCTATCTCATCCACATCCACTTCGTGCTCCATTATATCGAGCCTCATCACTTGGGATACTGGCCTACCTTCATCCTCTGCATCGCCATCACCCTGCCACTCTCCTGGATATTGAGCAAGATTGCAGAATGGATTTCAAGGGAACTATCTAAGATTATTAAATAAAAAGAATCATCTAAGATTAAATAAAAAGAAGTTTTTATGAACGAGAATGAAATAAAAGACAGCAAAGGCTTCGCTGCCTTGATGCGCCTGATCCGCCCGAAGCAGTGGATCAAGAATATGTTTATCTTCGTGCCCCTCTTCTTTGGCGGTGCCTTGTTTCATACAGATGCCCTGCTGGCGGGTCTGATCGCTTTCTTTGCCTACAGCTTTGCCGCATCAAGCATCTATTGCTTCAACGACATCCATGATGTGGAGGCAGACCGCCGCCATTCGGTGAAATGTCACCGCCCTATCGCATCAGGAGCCGTAAGCATCAGGCAGGCTTACGCTTTGATGTTTCTGATGCTTATCCTCTCAATGGGGGTATGCAGTCTGCTCGATTCGTGGGAGACGATGGGAATCATCGCCTTCTATTGGGTCATGAACCTCTGCTATTGCGCCAAGCTCAAGCAGTATGCCATTATCGATGTGTGCATCGTGGCATTCGGATTTGTGCTCCGCTTGCTGGCGGGTGGTGTCGCTACGCACATCATACTCAGTAAATGGATTGTGCTGATGACCTTCCTCATCACCCTCTTTATGAGTTTTGCCAAGCGCCGCGATGACGTGCTGCGAATGGAGAAGACGGGCGAGGCGCCACGCAAGAATACAAGCCGATACAACCTCACCTTCATCAATCAGGCTATCACCATCACGGCATCAGTTACCCTGGTTTGCTACATTATGTACACGGTGAGCCCAGAGGTAATCGAGAATTTCCATACCGATTATCTCTATCTTACCAGCGTATTCGTACTGGTAGGTTTGCTGAGATACATCCAGATTGCAGTGGTTGACCAGCAGAGCGGTGACCCGACCAAGATTATCCTGCGCGACAGAATCACGCAGTTTATCGTCCTTGCCTGGTTGCTCTCCTTCCTTATTCTTATCTATATCGTATAAGAAAGAGTAAATCTAAAAGAAAAAGAAGAAATGAAGAAGAAAATATATTGTTTTGATTTCGATGGAACACTCACAACGAGTGATACCCTGCTCGAATTCATCAAGTATGCCAAGGGCAGAGGCCGTTTTCTGATGGTATTCCTGATGTATAGCCCCTTACTGGTACTGATGAAACTGCACCTTTATCCCAACTGGAAGGCAAAACAGCAGATTTTCGCCCACCTCTTTGCCGGCATGCGCATCGAGAAATTCGATGCGCTCTGCCGTGGTTTTGCCGAAGAGAATCAGCATCTGCTTCGTCCCAAAGGTATTACTTTGGTACATGAAGCATTGGTTGCAGGGGCAAAAGTGTTTATTGTCAGTGCCAGTATCGACAACTGGGTACGCCCTTTCTTTGAGATACGCAATCTGAAAGGTATCCAGGTTTTGGGCACCCAGATAGAAGTTGTGGATGGAAAGCTGACAGGGCGCTTCAAGACCAGAAACTGTTATGGTGAGGAAAAGGTGAACCGCATCAGCAAGGCACTTGCCACAGAACCAACACCAGGAGGCGATGCAGTCCCACAGGATTTCATCCGTAGCCAATACGAAATCGAAGCCTTCGGAGATAGCCGTGGCGACAAAGAGATGCTCGCCTTTGCCCATCAAGGACATTACAAACCTTTCAGGGAATAGAATTTGAGCAGTTTCGGAAAAGAAAACATTTTAAAGTAGTGATAGAACTTAAGAATGGATATCAAGAACAAGATCAACAACATGGATGAAACCAAACGAGAGAAGTTGGGCGAAGTCATCAGATTCGGAATCGTAGGCGGACTGGCTACGGTGCTGCAATATGTCATTTATCTGGCTATGATGCCGGTGCTGAACCATTTCATTCCGCGAATGGGCGACCATAGTCTGGCTACCACTGCCAACACCATCGCCTACATTGTGAGCTTCATCTTCAATTTCATCGCCAGTACCCGATACACCTTCAAGGTGAAGGCAAACGCCAAGCGAGGTGCCGGCTTCACCCTCTCGCATGTGGTAAACTATACGATGCAAACTGTCTGCCTCAACCTCTTCGTTGGTCTGGGGCTCGCCAAACAGTGGGCGATGATTCCAACGCTCTGCATCTGCATTCCGGTAAACTTCTTATTGGTAAGATTTTTCTTAAAGAAATAGAAAAGAGAAAGAAATGAAAAAGGTATTCGATATTTTTAGAATCAAGCGAGAGGAAAGAGGAGCAGCACTCGTGGCGCTGATTATCGCATGCGCCCTTAACGCCTTGACAATCATCAAGTATTACACCCAATTCTCGCAAATCACAGACAGTTACCACAGACTCTTCGTCAGAACCTTCAGAGTATCAGGTTTTGACCCACTCACCTATAGCATCGTATCTCACTGGGACACAGAATATAATGTATATCGCCACCCGTTGCTGGCGTTCTTTATGCATATTCCCAACCAGATTAACCAAGGTTTAATGATGCTTACGGGCATCAACTGCACCCAGTTTGTTGTGGGAGCTATCCTGGTATTCTGTGCTTTCTACTCCTTTATCTTCCTTTACAGGATATTCAGAGAAGTAATTGGTACCGAGCGTTTTGATGCCAACCTACTCTCTGCGTTCTATTTTTCATTTGCCTATGTAATGGTTTCGGCGATGGTACCCGACCATTTCATCATGTCGATGACAATATTGCTCTGTACGCTCTATATCACAGGCGTCTGCATCAAGAAAGGCAGAAAGCTCACCATCTGGCAAACCATCCTGCTCTTCGTATTTACCGCAGGTGTTTCGCTCAACAATGGTTTGAAAACCTATCTTGCCGCCCTCTTCACCAACGGCAGGAAGTTTTTCGGAATCAAATACTTCCTGCTAGGCGTCATCCTGCCAGCTGCCCTCATGTGGGGCTTTGCAAGATGGGAATACCGCACCTTTGTATGGCCTAAGGAGATGGCCCGGCATGAGGCTAAGATGAAGAAAAACAAGGAAGCTACAACCAAGATTTACCAGCAGTATCGGGATACTGCTCAGGTGAAAGACTCGGCAAAGGTGGAAGCTGCCGTCAAGAAAATCATCAAAGACAATGCGCATGCCAAATATGTGCGCGACCATAAGCAGATATGGAACAAGAACACAGGCAAGCCTATCGCCAAGGGCGAATTCATGAACTGGACCGATAAAACAACCTCCAGAGGCGAAACCCTGGTAGAGAATTTCTTCGGCGAAGGCATCATGCTGCACCAGCAGAACCTCCTGGGCGACGTATTACGCAACCGTCCGGTCATCGTGAAATATCAATCGCCCGTCAATTATGTAGTAGAAGCATGCATCGTTCTGCTTTTCGTACTTGGAATCCTTGCCGGAAGGAAGTCTAAGTTCCTATGGCTCACCATGACGTTCTTCCTGCTGGATGCCGCCCTTCACATCGGTTTGGGCTTCGGCATCAACGAGGTTTACATCATGACGGCACACTATATGTATGCCCTTCCTATCGCCATCGCCTTCCTAGCGCTCAAGGCAAAAGAAAAGAGCATCAAATGGGCATTCAGAGGATTGATGATCGCCATCACCCTCTATCTTTGGATAAGCAATGGCTATCTGCTGGTAGGCTACATGCTAGGATAAGAAGCCTGAACCACAAGAAGCTGTTATCCAAAAGAAGCCTTGATCCAATGGATGATATCCTCATGCTTCATATCAAACTTACGGGCAAAGAGGCGGTTGCTTTGCTTCAACTCCTCTTTGTCTGCTAAGGTCCAAACGTATGGATTACCCCGTTTCCAATCAATGAGTCGCATGCAGCCTTCGTATTCATCTTTGTCTGAGTACAAGGCGGCTCGGAAGGTTGGATGGTTCCACACCAGGGTTTGCAAGAAGAATTCATCAGGACAGAATGTGTAATTGAATCTCTTCAATACAAACGGCTTCTGGCTCACCACATACTCCACGCATGCCTGCGTGATACTCACCCAGTTGGCACCCTTGGCAAAATCCATCTTCGGGCGATGCAGGAAAGGCATAAGCAACATGGAAAGATATTTGTTGAATCGCTTGGTGATAGCATTCAACGCCCCATACTTCGAGCGGGTAAAACTCGTAAAGAGCCAATAGCGCATCATCTTCCTACGGCAATCCCATTCAAATTCCGCACCATGATTGATGCCCACAAACTCCTTGCCCTGATGCTCATCGAAGAACTGATGAATGTAATCCTGCGATTTAATAGGCAAATCCTGTCCACTCAGCAGATGGTAGTAGGCATAAGGTCCATGCTTCAAAGCCTCCTCGAAAAGTACATACTCCGCCTTAATCTGACTCAGATTTCCCCAACGCACATCCACCCTCTGCTCCAAAACAAAGAGGCGAGCCTTGGAAAGAGCCAGCGGTTCGGCGCCATCAAGCATATTCGATTTCCGGTCGATATGCAGAAATATATCATTTCGCTCATCATCGAGCATCGACAGCAATACCCTTAGAAGCGGCAAGCTGCCATGAGCCATTATCAGGAAAGCATGTTTCATTGTTACCATCTTTATCTGTTTTACTGTTTCAAATTACTATATTTACACCATGGAAAACTCCATCATAATGGACGCAAAGATACATCAAATAAAAGAGAACACAAAATAAAACTCCGTTTTTATCTGAAAAAGCCACAAAATAAAGCCTATCATTTTGAAGATTCAGAAAAAACAATTACTTTTGCAGCGTTAAGCCGATAATGCCGGATGCATCTATCCGACAAAAGGAGAAATAGAACAAGAGAAAATAATCAAAGAATGAACAATATATTTAAGATTAAAAAAGAAGAAAGGCTCTTTGCCTTGATTGCACTCATCGTTATCCTCACGTTCAATGTGCTGATGATAACCTATCATTTTGAAGATTTCGGCAAACCGAAGGCTGGATTCTGGACGCTCTTTACCAAGAACTTTCAGATTTCAGGTTTCGACCCATACACCTATCTTACCCTCTCGAAGTGGAAGGTGTATTACACGGAGTATCGCCACCCCATGCTCCCATTCTTCCTCTATCCTTTCTCGGTACTGAACGGTTGGCTGATAGAACTCACCTCAAGAAACTGGGCAACTACCATCGTGGCGGTGATGATGACTTTCTTCTCCACCTACTCCACCCTCTTCTTCCGAAGAATTTTCAGAGAGGTGATGCAGTTGAAGGCTATAGACTGCAATGTGCTTACGGCAATGCTCTTCTCCTTTGCCTACGTGCTGCTCGTCACCTTTGTGGACGACCATTTCGGCATGTCGCTTTTCTTCCTGTCAATGACACTTTATATAGCAGGCAAGCAGCAGCTGGAACACAGAAGCATGCCTTGGTGGCAAAGTGCCCTGCTCTTTTTCTTCACAGCAGGCATCACGCTGAGCAATGGTGCCAAGACCTTCCTTGCTGCCCTCTTTACCAATGGCAAAAAACTCTTCCATCCAAAATATCTGGCATTGGGAATTATCTTGCCTACCCTGCTGATAGGAGCTGCAGGAATCTATCAGAACAAGGCTTTCATTATTCCTAACCGTCTGGAAGGAGAACGACTCGTTGCCCAAAAGGCTGCTAAAGATAGTACCTTTAGGGCAAAAATGGAACAGAAGCAAAAACATGATAAGGCTATTGCAGGCAAGAAAATTCAGAAACGAGGCATGCTTTCATGGGCAGATATGTCTATCTCCCGTTCCGAATCATTGGTTGAAAACGTTTTTGGCGAATCGCTTATCCTGCACAGAGAGCATCTGTTGGAAGATATCCACAGCCATCGCCCAATATTCGTGAAATACCAGACACCAATCCCTTATATCATATATATCATAGAGGGCATCATCGTGATTCTGCTGTGCATCGGCTTTTGGATGGGAAGAAAATCGGCCTTTCTCTGGCTCACAGCCTCATGGGTGGCATGCGATGCCTTCATCCACCTGGTAATGGGATTCGGACTGAACGAGGTTTATATCATGGCTGCCCATTGGGCGTTCATCATTCCGATCTGCATCGGATTCATCATCAGAAACTGTAAGGAGAAATATCTACCTTATCTTCGTGGAGGACTCGCAGTTATCACCATCTTCCTGTTCTTCTATAACAGCACGCTGATATTCGAGTACCTGACAAGATAAAAGCGAGAATCCGACAAGGCAAAAACGAATATCCGGTAAGGTAATAGGTAATAACAAGTATCTTAGATTTAAACCATTATGCTGAAAATAAGCATCTTAACCCCTATCTATGGGGTAGAAAAATATATCGAACAGTGCGCCCGCTCACTGTTCGAGCAGTCGTATGCACCTATCGAATACATCTTTGTAGATGACTGTACCCCCGATAAAAGCATCGGTATCCTGCAGTCACTTCTGAAAGAATATCCTGAAAGAGCACAACAGGTACGCATCATCCACCACGACAGAA
>ENA-OPCK01000286-OPCK01000286.1-human-gut-metagenome-genome-assembly--contig:-NODE-286-length-28867-cov-16.294495_pt1 | contig 28867 bp, 27 predicted proteins | sample MGYA00241249_ERZ501478 | MGnify/ENA primary metagenome ERZ501478 (study PRJEB25962, sample SAMEA2042629) | human gut metagenome | biome: human gut; feature: human-associated habitat; material: faeces...
ACTGTTAACCTGTTAACCCCCATCAGGAAAACCTCCCCCCCCCAAGTTCTCCTTCTTGAGCTAGTCGGGAGCCATCAATGATGACTGGCAGGAGGCTTAAATGATGACCGGCGGGAGCCATCAATGATGACCGGAAAGTCTATAAAAGACTACGTATATCCCTCTTTCCAATCGTATTATTAGCAAAAACAAATGAAATATCGCATGACACAGAAAGTTTTATACATGACTTATAAGGTAATCGACCTGCCGGTATTGACCTTCGTGGCTCGCCAGAAGGGTGAGGCTTGGAATCATCCTTTCGTCTGCGTATATGAACCAAGTTCTGATACAGAACCGGGCGATATAGCATCGGTAGATTACTTTACGCCAAGTGAGCAGGGTGCCGTGGGCATCATCGTGAAACTGAAGGATGGAACAGAGCAGCGCATCGTCTGCTCAGAGAAGGGAAAGGTTAGCCTTTCGGATTAATTTTACAAGGCAATCCCTATAGCAATGGTTTATCATCGCTATAGGAATTGTTTTTGTTGTATAGCCAAGCCATTATAAAGGCGATTTCATCTCGTGAGCAAGGGAATACTTATGATAGAGTTGCTGGTCGATGCTCTCTATTGATTAGCCCCTAATTGCTGGAGATTGTTGATGAAAGTATTGACACTTACCGCTCCTTCTATGGGGGAATTCTCAAATACCATAAAATAGTAGAATTTAGCTCCTGCCAACTTAGACCATGTATCTCCACAAACCAACTTGTTCTTGCTATCAGAACCATCAAGATAATTGCCCTTGGTCTCTAACATGACTGTGATGCCATTGTTGAGAATAATGATAAAATCAGGATAAGCATTGATAAAACCATTGATGCAGAAACCTTTCCCTCTTTCTTGATTGCGATGCCAGCATTTTACGCAGTCAAGGCTGATTACCTGCTCAATGACTGTTCTCTCAAAGACATTGAATCCTTCTTCCTCTATATACATTTTCTTTTCTATGGCAGGTGCTTTTTCTTTGGTCAATACAATCTCATTAGGTAGGTGCTCTGTCTCTTGCAAAGAGATTTGTCCTGAGCGTATCCTGTCCTCAAATATTCTTTTGGCATAAGATATTTTGAGAGCCTTGATTTTGCTCTTGAACGACTGCATGGTCTCATTCAAGTTTTTGCCTAACATTCTGAGGTGTGATAAGTCCTGTTCTTGAAGTACATTTGTGATGTAGGTGTGCAAGTCGCCGTCAGATATGCTATTGTCTTGCGTCATGTCTCTGATGGACTTAGACAACTGAACGATAATGCTATTCTTGTCTTGGAAGTTGCCATAGAAGTTTTCTAATTCGAAGGCCTCTTTCTCCTTGACTGCAAAAGCGGTGATGTCATACTCGTTGTTCTTGTCAATGTCAATCCTTCTGATGTTGGAAGTGTTGTAGTTGAATTCGATGTGACGGTCTTCTGCCGAGAGATTGAAGTCTTCGAGCAATACTTCTGGAGTAACGAGAATCTTGGTGCTGCTTGTACCGAATATCCCATAGTCTTTTTCGGTATTGACATAGAACTTGGGCAATAAGATTCTCTCTGCTAAATCTTCGTAGCTTTTTCTGATAGGGAATATGTTTGTCTTTTGCATGATTTCTTCGCTTATTCCACTATTGGTGGATTCCTTCACTTGCCGTTCGTAAGTTCGGCTCATTTCCTCCGCCTGTTTCATGAGCGAAATGGTGGCGGAGTCTTCTTGTATCGCTTTTTGTTGTGAGGTAGAAGGCATGATGATGTCTTCTGCTTTAAAGTTCCATTCGGATTGTTCTTCTTGGGCGGTCTCGTCATTCTTGGGATCGTTAACACAGCCAAGTTTTAGAGCTTCGTCGTTTCTGAAGTTTAGCATAGGTTCATTTGGAACATCCGTCTTGTTTGTCGTCGTGTCGTTTGCGATATAGTCACGACGGCTGTACCCCGACATTCTCAGGCTTTCCACCACATTGTCGATGGTGGTGTGGAAGTTGGTGGATGATGTGAGTACATACGACATGTTGAGCAAGGCGCTGCCATGCTGTCTCGTGTAAGGCTGGCGCAAGACACGGCCTAATATTTGTTCCACGTCAATCTTGGAAGAGCGATTGGCTACCGATGCCAAGATGTAGGCGAACGGACAATCCCATCCTTCTTTCAAGGCATTGACTGTGATGATGTATCTCACAGGACATTCTCGGCTCATCAAGTCGATGCCTTTCAGCTCATTTTGATTGGCTGTCTTTATCTTGATTTCCTCATTTGGGATTCCTGCTTTCACGAGTTTAGCCTTGATGTTGGAGAAGGTTACGCTGTCTTCGTCATTCTTGGGTTGTGCTTGGAAAAGGACGATAGGACGAATATAGTCGCCGCCATTCGTCTCTTCGCTCTTGGCTTTGTCTTCCAAGTTCTTTCTGAGGGCTATGGCGCTATTGATTACATCTATATGATTCTGGTAGTTGCTCACCATGACAGGGAGTTTGACCATGTTTTCTCTTTTCAGGCTTGCTGGGTCAACAAAACTGATGATGTTGCTCTTGTTGCGTGGGGTTGCCGTTAGGTTGAGCACGAAGCAAGGGTTGATGTTGGTAAGCGTATCGATGCGCAGGTCACCCTCGAAGTTATGGCTCTCGTCGATAATCGTGACGGGATTGAGATGGGCGATGACTTGAATGAGTGAGGTCTCGTCGGCACCTTCGATATGTTTCTCGTTAGGAGAGTAGGTCTTGGCAAACTCGGCAAGATTCTCATTTTCGTTATACACTAATCGCTTGTCTGTGGCTTTCGTGGCAAATGATTGGATGCTCAATACGAAAATACTCAGTTGCTCTTTTATGATAGTTGGGTTGAAGTTTTGACCGAATAGAAGGGCTTGCTTGTCATACACTTCAACTCTTCCATTGAAGAGCGTATCAATTCTTTGACGATAAGGATGTTGTGGATTCTTTAGATTCTCGTATGTCTGTTTGAGTATTGTGTCTGATGGTACAAACCATGCTACGACTTTAGTCCTATTCACAGGCATTGCGTCGAAGATAGTGCGTATGGCATTGCAGGCGATAAAAGTCTTACCTCCTGCGGTAGGTACTTTTATCGTCATGTTTGGAGCTCCATTCATGGTGTCGCAATAGGGATGAAAGGTCTCTTCACCTTGTTGGAGGGTAATGCCATTTTGCTTCCAGTAGGTGGAGAAAGCCTTATGGTTGCTTCCTTGCTCCTTTAGGATAGCTATGTATTGGGCAAGGTCGTTGAGGACTGCTTGCTGATATTGTTTCAATTCCATAATCTAAAATCGTTTGATGTCACGTGGTATCTTCTTGAACTTGATGTGATGCTCAGTCATGAACTTCTCATCGAGCAAACAACGGTCGGCGTAGATGATGTACATCTCGTGCTTGCTTTTTACGATGTTTGCCAATGTTGCGTAGCTTAGTGTTGTTGCCTTGTCTGTTTGATAATAGAAGTAATAGCCTGCTCGGTTGTACTCGTCGAGTAGGAATTCTTCGTCCTTGTCTTGTTGGCGTAAGAGAGGCTGCTTGGTCTCGGCATAGTATATGTATTCTCTTATCTTGTCTATGCCGACCTCCTCGTTCAAATTGCCATCTTCGTTGAAGAGTGGGGCACCTAATTCGTAATAGTCGAATGCACCGCCTAAGCTTTCCATTTTGTCATCATATATTTTCGTGCCGATTACTTTCAGACAGTTGTCTGCAATCTTTGGCTTGCTAATCTTGGTATATTCGTTGGCCTTTTCGATAGAGATGCTTTCGGCTTCTTTCAAAAACTCTTCGGCTTTGAGGATGTTCTTGGCTGTCAGTTTCTTGCTGTAGATTTCCTCCTCTTTCTTGCCTTTGAAGGGATAGCCGGAGATGGCACGACGAATACGTTCGGCAGCAACCGTTTCGGCATAATCCATGATGTCAATCATGATAAATTTGCGTTGGCTTTCAGGCTTCTGTTGGTTCTCCATCAATACAGCATGACCTGTAGTCCCGCTTCCTGCAAAGCAATCGAGAATGATGCTGTCTTCTTCCGTCGCTATGTCAATGATGCGTTTCAGAAGACGTGTAGGCTTTGGAGTCTCGAAAGGACATTTGCCTTCGAAGATGGTTTTGATTTCTTTCTTTGCTTCATCGGTGTGGCCGACTTCTGAGTAGGGCCAAAAGTTTGTGGCAAGTTTGCCCTCAACTTTTGTGAGATATGTTTTACGACGAATGCCTCCCAAGCCTCCTTTCGTGAAGTAGAACTTAGGCCATTGCCCTCTCTCATACACGGCTTTAGCCTTGGCTTGTGATATTTCTAAAGGTTCTTTTAGCATGATAGCTTTGATGCCTTCCCTAACCTCAGTTGGCGAGACACCACAAATCTCGGCTCTGCGGTCAGCATCGTTGATGTCGCGCAGTTCGTATTCGCACCAGCCGTTCATGTGATTTAGCATATCTGTTTGTTGGTAACGCCAACATGCGGAGATATACGGATATAATAGCTCCCCAGTAAATGGATGTTGTATGGCATAAACCATCGTTTGGTGAGTTCTTGCGTTAGGGGCACAAGGGTTGTCACTAGTCCAAGGAGCAATGTCATTGTCTGGATTCTTGTATTTAGAATCCATTTCCTCGGTGCGTTCGAGCTTGTATGGTGTCCAGTTTGGGTTCTTACCATACACGTATAAATGTTCCGTTTCGGTAGGTAATCCCTTCTTGTCGTTTCTTGGCGAATAGGTCTTTTGCCAAGCTATATTAGCCACAAAGCAAGTTACTCCAAAAATCTCATCGCAGATCTTGCGTAGTTGTGCATCCTCTGCATCACCAATAGATATAAAGATTGCACCATCCTCACTCAAAAGTTTCTTCATCAATACGAGACGAGGATACATCATGCAGAGCCACTTGTCGTGTCGGCTCAAGTCTTCTCCTTCTCTGCCCACTACTTCTCCAAGCCATTTCTTGATATGAGGGTCGTTAACATTGTCGTTATAAACCCAATTCTCGTTACCTGTGTTGTAAGGAGGGTCTATATAGATGCATTTGATTCTTCCCTCATACATGGGCATGAGAGATTTGAGTGCCAACAGATTATCTCCATGGATAATCATGTTGCCACTATGGGTTGGTTCTGTTGTCTGCCCTTTTTCGGCAGAATAACCGTATTGATGTTCCAATACATGATAGGGCACATCATTATGATGCCCCACCACTTTGTCTTTTCCTATCCAATTAAGTGTTGGCATTATATCTATAGTTTATGGGAGTGAGGAGTAAGGACTTATGCCTCTTCATGTGCATAATTAGCGTAGTTACCTAAAATTTGTTCGATATGGATTACTTCTGGGCATGAATCCCATGTGAAGCCACCTCCCATTAGATACCAGTTGCTTCTTTCTTTAACAGGCACTTTCTTCATGCTTGGAAAAGCAGAAATAGGCATCGTTATAGAACGACCGTCTTGCAGGGTAACTTCAAACTTGCCTTTCTTTGGGAACGATACAGCCTTGATTTTAGGCTTCACATTCCAATAACCTTCATTCTGATACATATTTTTACTTTTTTATTTTTATTATTCTTATAGTTTTACCTTCCTTGAATTGCTTCCATTGGTAAAGCAGTTTAGTTTGGTATCTCTTTGCTATATCAAGAACCTCTTTGGCTTGTTTGTCAGTGAGGTCTCCTTGTTTTGCCATTTCTACTTCTGGCTCCAACCAAATCTTACAGAGTTCTTCTGTTCCTCGCTTACCTACATGAACATGAGCTCTGTTCTCATGGAAATCTGTGTTATAGAACAGAAAGTTCCAAATGATTTTGGCTGTTATGTATAGAAGAACTTTAGGCATAAATCCCCTCCTTCATGATTCTTTGTTTAAGCAAGCCATTCATCCTGTCTCTTACCCTAACCATATCGACCATGGCTCCAAACAACTTTTCCAAGTCGGTTTGTATCAAGTCTAATGTCAAGAAAGAAGGAGCCTTGCCTTCGTAACAAACGTCAACATCACTCTCGTCAGTCTGTTCACCACGAGCTACTGAGCCAAAGATGCCAATCTTTGTCAATCCATATTTTGAAGTAGCGATACTCTTGTACGACTTCAAAAGGTTTAGTATTTCAGATGTTGTCTTCATTGTTATAATATTTATGTCCTTTATTTCACTCTTTCATACCCTTCGTAATAGCATGACAGTTCGATGCCCTTGAAGATGACTTCGCGGTTACGTGATTTCATCTTGGAAGATGCCTCATTACGAACCCACTGCAAAAATACAAACTTTTTTCTAAACTCTCGCATAAATGAGGGAAATAATTTCATTTATCATTCGTTTTAAGTAATAAGGTCATTTGGTGCGTATTATCCATATAAGCGATAGATACACCCAATGGTGTCGCCTTTTAGTCCCTACTAGCGATTGATCCTCGTCCCTAGTACCGATTGAGCCTCGTCCCTAGTAGGGATCAAGCTTCGTCCCTAGTAGGGACTAAAAAGACTCGCTATAGGGATAGAAACGATGATAAAGTAATAACGAAACAAAACAATAAGGAATATGACATGTAAAAATCGAATGAAGGGTGTTTTGCTCTTCTTGTTTTTAATATGGGGCGTAGTAGAGCAAGTGTATGCCCAGCAAACCTTGTAGATAACAGCAAGGTTTAGACCAGAGGGATGGAAGTAATCAAGGTAGAGCGTGCAGCCCTGCGTTTTGTTCCTGTAAAATAAAGATTTGTTAGTTTTATCGTAATGATAGTGAAAGTCTCGGGGTGGTCGGGGCTTTTTCCATTATGAAGGAAGCAACAATGTATATTTGGCAGCAAGAGGATTGGCCTCACATCATCTGAACAAATCCTCCATTGTGATAACGCTTTGTACTCGTCCTGCATACTCATTGAATTTCAATCCGTATGTCGTGACAAGCGTTAGGTGGAGGGCATTCTTGCATTTGGTCTCTTCCACGAATGTACTGAGTTTATGGCGCAAGTTCTTGTCGTAGGATGCATTGATGGAGAAATCGTCCTCACAGAATTTCATTTCGCAGATATTGCTAACATGGTCAGCACGGTCTATCACCAAGTCTATCTGTGCCCCATCTTTTTCCTTGCGACTTTCCCAAGGAGCAGCTTCTGTCTGCACGCCACTGATGCCAAGGGCTTGCTTGATTTGTGGCAGGTGATAGAAGCAAAGTGACTCAAAAGTAAACCCTCTCCATGCTGTAAGGGCAGGAGTGAGCAGGTTGTCTTGCCAAAAACGAGGATTGGTGGTCTTTTTGCCATCTATGAAAGAGAGGTAGAACTTGCTATAGAAGTCGGTGAGGCGATAATAGACTTCTCGTTTCGGATAGCCATATTTGACATAGGATGCTATAAAGTCACTTACTTCTAATGTCTTTAAGGTTGCAGATAAGCCTCCACCATCAGACATTTTGGTAAGTTCCGTAATCTCCTTTCTCGTAAAACCTTGCTGTTTTTGAGCAAGCAGTCGAACAATCTTCTTGCAGTCTTCGGCATTGGTGAAGAGGGAAGAGTAGAGACGGTTGAACTCCAAGCTCAGTTTGGCATTAGGCCCGAAGAAGAGGCGGTCAAGGTTTTGTGCCAGACTTTTCCCTTTTTGGAGCATGGATATATAATAAGGTATGCCACCTGTCGCCATGTAGCATTGTACTTGGTCATATTGAGACATCACGATGCCATTTTCCTTGTAATAACTTTCACATTCGCCCAAAGTGAATGGGCGAAGCTTTATCTCGTCGGTCGTTCTGTCGAAGAGACCTCCTCTGTTGTTGAGCAACTTGTCTGAAATCCAAGATGTCGCAGAACCGCAAACTATCAGCATCAAGTTCTCTCTTCCTGCTCCCCATCCATTCCAGAAATGTTCCAGTGCTGTGATAAAGCCTGAGCGTGGAGTGTCCATCCAAGGCAACTCGTCGATGAAGACAACTTGGCGTTTGCTTTGGTCTCGTTTTTCCAAGAGTTTGATGAGTGCATCGAATGCTTCCAACCAGTCGGTCGGAACGGTCTTGATGTCACTGCCGTATTTGACGAGTGAAGAATAGAAGTTGCTGAGCTGATGCTCCTTCAGTTTCTTTCCTTTCAACTCGTATGGTGACAGACCAGTATGGTAGAAGGTGAGTTTCTTGTCCAACAATTCCCTAACCAGAAATGTCTTTCCCACTCGTCTTCTGCCATAAACAACAGCAAACACAGGCTTGTTTGCCTGGTATAGAGCCTCTATCTCTTTGATTTCCTGTTCTCTTCCGATAATTTTCTGTGCCATACGCTTAGTCGTTATTCTGCTGCAAAGATACTAAAAATATCGTTTGGCGCAAAATAACGGACGGTTATTTTGCGCCAAATGGGTTAAAAAAAGCATTTGGCGCAGAATAACGACATTTTTTAAGTATAAACATAGTTCGCTACGTAATATTATCGAATAGATTCCGTAATGAATATAATAAATGTAGTGAGATATGAAGAGAAGTAATGTTTGGCATAGAAAGACCGTCTTGTTCCTTGCCTTCTTGTTGCAAGGACTGATGGCGACGGTAGCCCATGCCGTAGGTGTGGGAGGTTATTGTTTTATGCTGTAAGGTATGGCATATTTATGCTATATCCAGCCATAGAATATAAAATATGTTATAATTTGGCGGTTTTCATACCTATGAAAACCGCCAAATCGTTTATTTTTATTATATTTGTGGCGGAATATAATAAGAAAATGTATGATGGAATATATAATAGGAAGAAAAGAAGAGATAAAAGAAATCAACGAACTCTACGATAGTGGAAGAGCAGAGTTTCTTGCTATTTATGGACGAAGACGAGTCGGAAAGACATTCCTCGTCAAGGAAGTGTTGGGTTCTCGAATGACCTTCTATCATACGGGATTGTCACCTGTGGATGACGAAGCCAACAAGACATCTTTGAAAGACCAATTGTTGAGTTTCTATTTCTCCTTGGTAAGAGCTGGAATGAATGAAAGGCAGAGACCGAAGTCCTGGTTGGAGGCATTCTTCATGTTGGAAACTTTTTTGGAAGAAATAGATGACGGAAGTCGTCAGGTGGTGTTTATTGACGAATTACCATGGATGGATACGCCGAAGTCTGGATTTGTCAAAGCTTTCGAAGCTTTTTGGAACGGATGGGGTTCTGGACGGCATAATCTCATGCTCGTGGTGTGTGGAAGTGCTACAACGTGGATGCTTAATAATATCGTCAATAACCATGGAGGACTGTATGACCGCTTGACTCGTGAGATTCATCTTCGTCCTTTTACTTTGGCGGAAACTTCTGAGTTTCTATCTTCCAAAGGCATTATGCTCAGCAAGATAGACATTGCTGAGGCATATATGATACTTGGTGGAATACCTTATTATCTCAATTATTTCAAGAAGGGCATGAGTATTGGACAGAATATAGATATGTTGCTGTTCGATCGTAAGGCTCGACTTGCCAATGAGTTTAATCGATTGTTTCGTTCTCTGTTTAATAATTCAGAGGAATACAAATCGGTAGTGCGCCTCCTTGCAAAAAGGCGCATTGGGTATTTGCGTCAAGAAATAGCGCAAGCCTTGGGAAGAAAAAGTGGTGGGGCATTGACGGAGATGTTAAGCATCTTGGAAAATTGTGAGTTTATTCACCACTATTGTCCATTGGGAAATCGCAAGGATGATTTCCGATACAAGCTCTCCGATTCGTTTTGTCGTTTCTATATCACCTTTGTGGAGAACAATACGGATGCCCATTTCTGGCAAAATAGTAGAAATGAAGGAAAGGTTGCTGCTTGGAGAGGGTTGGCATTCGAGGACTTGTGTGCCAACCATGTTGACAAGATAAAAGATGCCTTGAAAGTAGGAGGCGTCTTATCGCGAGAAACTTCGCTTACAGTAAGGGGAGACGAGGAAGATAGAGGAACGCAGATAGACTTGATTATCATCCGTAATGACAATATTGTTAATCTCTGCGAAATGAAGTTTACCATGCAACCTTTTGTTATAGACAAAGAATATCACGACTTGCTTCTGTATCGCATTGATAAATTGCGAGAATGTCTCAAGGATGATAATAAAAGCATCCATCTTACTTTTGTAACCTCACGAGGTGTCAAGCAAAATATGTATAGTGGAATCGTGCAGAATGAAGTTACCTTGGATGACTTGTTTTAGTTTTGAGAATGTGATTTGCTCTACATTAACCCTAAGCCGCTCGTGAAAAGAAAATCCATGCTACACCCAAATCAGACTTCAAAAAATCTGGTTATTGGAAATCAGGGAGTTACATAACGAGTGGCTGCAATGTGGGTAAATGGGACTGGTCATCCTACTTTGGATGATATGATAGTAGTAGGTGAGAAAAACAAGATGATGGAAAGCAAGTGCTGTGAATTTTGTGATAAAGTAGGGCTTTTCTGCCTCATTTCCGATTTATCTGCCTCATTTGACATTAAAATGAGGCAGATAAATTCATTTTTGGGCAGATAACTGAGAAAATAATTGTAATTTTCTCTTCTTTTTTGATACAACTTTCAGAAATAATCATTATCTTTGCAACCGAGAATTATAGTTAGTGAACTATATGCATCATTTTTGATGGAATAATTAGCGTTTGCTATTCGTCATGCAAGTTGGAACGTAGGAAATTTCAAAAATGCAAGTAAGAACGAACTATAGCGAACGTCCGCATATTGTGGACGTTTCTTGTCGTCTTACCAGCATTTCCTACGGCTGCAACTTGGACAAGATTCGTCCACATGTTGTATCTGTAGGTATTGAAGACAGTGGCATACGCATTTTAAATAACTTTATGTTCAACCTTTAAAATGCAAGCTTATGGACAAAAACTTTTATTCCGTCCACTACCGATTGAACGGAAAAGAACAGAACGACAGACTTTGGGCAGATAGTCATCCAAAAAATCTTTCCAAAGAAGAGTTCAATGATTCTATAGTAAAGAGTCTTAAAAGAACCATCGGATATGATAGTTCTAATGACAAACTCGACATATTAGGCATAGAACCAATTCTAAGATAATCAAGTTTATGAACATTTACATTATATATTTTATTGGAGCCGTGGTTTGTTTCTTGCTTACTATTCTTCTTGCAAGATATTACAATAACGGAAAAGGCATCATGTATTCTGCCCCAAAAGTTGTTGCACTTATTAGTGCTGTACTCTTTTTTATCGTCGGAATGGTTTGGATAAACCTAAGCGCAAAACATTATTGGGCAGAATGTCTCTTAGACGTTTTCAACAATCTCACTTGTGCCCTACTTGGAGCTACGTCTGTGTTTATATGTCAAAATAACTTAATAAGCATCAAAAAGCCTCATCCTTTCAATAAAGATTAGTTTATTAAATAAAATACACATATGATGAAAAAAATAATATTAATACTGCTACTATTCAACACTTTAAGTAGCTTAGCCAATGACATAGAAATCAATGGGGTAAATTATTCCATTACTTCGGTTATTAATAGAACTATAGAAGTTAGCAAAATAGTTAACAATTCTGTAGAGGCAATTACTATCCCAGAAAAAGTAGAGTTCGAAGGCAATTATTATACTGTAATAAGTATAGGAGAATCCGCATTTAAAAATGCTAATATCAAGAAGATTGTTTTACCTGAAAGTATAGAAGATATAAGTTCACTTGCATTTGCTTGGAGTTCTATAGAAAATTTAGAAATACCAGCAACTACAAAATACATACATACTTCTGCCTTTTACGGATGCCGAAATCTAACAAACGTTTACTTTAAGGGAACGATACACAGAACAATAGCAGATAGCGCATTTGGCAATTGCTCTAATTTACAAGCTGTTTACATAACAGATTTAGAATCATGGTTGAACATTACTTTTAGAAATGAAGACAGCAATCCCCTCTACTATGCTAAACATTTATATATCGGCGATAGAGAAGTTACCAACCTTGTAATCCCTTACAATACAACTAAAATATGGGTAAATGCGTTTGCAGGTGGAAATAGCTTTAAAAGTGTATCTTTACAGGAGAACATTAAAGAAATTTATGGTGATGCATTTAAAGAATGCAATAATATAGAAACCGTACTATGCTACGCACAAGTTCCCCCCTTCTTATTTACAACAGCATTTACATCAAAGGTCTTCTTGCATGCAACACTCATTGTACCAAAAGGTTGTAAAGAAAAATATCAAAATGACCAATATTGGAGAGCCTTTCAAAATATCATAGAAATAGGCGAACAATCCCCAATAATGCAATGTGAGAAACCAATTATTAGCTACTCACATGGACAATTAAATTTCTATAGTGATACCCCTGGAGCAACATACAAATATACCATATCTTCAAAAGACATCACAGACAATAACGTAAGTTTAAATGGCATTGCTGACATTACTGGCATATACAACATATACGCTTACGCAATAGCTGATGGTTACAAACAAAGTAATACAACACAAGCAACATTATACTGGCTCAACGCCAACATAGAGACAACAAACATCAATCAAGCAAAGACAAGAGGCATAGTCGTATCCTGTCATGACGGCTTTATATCCATTTCTGGACTTGACAATAATGAATCTGTTTCTTTCTATACAGTTGACGGCAAAGCACTGGGAATACAAAAAGCCATTAGTGGTACTGCTAGTTACGCAATAGGCAGCAACGCTCAAATTGTCATCGCAAGAATCGGTGAGAATAGCATCAAAATTATAAACAATTAATATCACACAAATGAAAAATATCGGTTTAGCGGCTCGTTTCTTGCCGTTTTTTATTTTTATGTTTGTTGCCAGTTACATGCATGCGCAAGAAACTCAAGTTATTGATGGATTCAAGTATTTCCTCAATTCAATCGAAAATGTGGCAATAGTTTTACCAAACGCCTATACACAACAAGAAATTTCTATACCTTCATGCGTAAAATATAATGGCAAAGAATATACAGTTGTTGGAATTGGAAAAGAATGTTTTAAAGATTGTACTACTTTGACTAAAGTTATATTGCCAGAAAAATTGACAAGCATAGATAACTATGCATTTGAGGGATGCAGTAGTTTGTCTAGCATAAAGTTTACATCTGCAATTGCTACACTTGGTAAAAAAGCGTTTTCTGGTAGCGGAATAACTACTGTCAGTATACCAGGAAATATAAATATAATAGATGAGTATGCCTTTTCTAATTGTAAAGAATTAAAAACTGTAATAATAGAAGAAGGAGTAAGCGAAATTCATCAAGGTGCATTTTATGGCTGCGAACAGTTGGAAACAATTTCCATTCCTACCACCGTTAGAATAATAGAAAATGCGGCGTTTCTTTATAACTATAAATTAAAAGCCGTAAAAATTGAAGATGTTGCAAGTTGGTGCAATATAGTGTTTGGAGCAAATACATATCGTGACGAATGCAATCCTCTTTATTATGCTCATAATTTATACTTGCATGATAAATTGGTAGAACATTTAATTATACCTAATATGGTAAAAAAGATAAATAAACGAGCTTTTTATGGTTGTACATCAATCAAATCTATTGAAATTCCTACATCTATTGATACTATTGGTTCTAGTGCATTTGGTGGAATATCTAAAGTTGACATTTATATTAATAGCATTGAAAAATGGTGTAATATAACAGATGATAGTAAATATGGAGGCCACCCAACGATTCCTTTGGGTAATTTATATTTGAATGAAAGTATTCTTACAAAATTAGTTATTCCCAATGATATGTCTAAAATAGAATGGGGATTTCAAGGATGTACTTCTATTAAAGAAGTGGTAATACATAAAAATGTAAAAGAAGTCTCTAATAGTGTATTTAGTGGTTGTTCAAATTTGACATCAATAAAGTGTTATTGTGAAACTCCTCCTAAGGTAGGCGGAGTCATAACTGATATGCTGACAACTTGTATTTTATATGTCCCAAAACAATCTATACAAGTTTACAAGGACGACGCAAATTGGGGACAATTTAATTTTATTTATAGCTTAGATGGGGATAAGCCAGATGAAATCAAGCAATGTGAAACGCCAACCATATCATACGAAGATGGTGAAATTACTTTTAATAGTGAGACACCAAATGCAACTTTCCATTATGAGATAAGCAGCGGAGATATGGGAGTTGGAGTAAGTTCAACAGATGCTAACATCTCCTTATCTGGCGAATACAAAATAAGTGTATATGCCACAGCTGTTGGCTATAATGCCTCGGAAATAACAACTGCCACCTTACAATGGAGAGAAGGAAAACTTGAAGAAAAAAAACAACCTTCCACCCCATCTTTGGATGGGCACGAATATGTTGACCTAGGGCTACCATCTGGAAAACTTTGGGCTACAACAAACCTAAATGGTCCAACACCCGAAAGCTATGGCGGCTATTTTATGTATGGCAATATGAACAGCTATGCTACATCAGAATGGGGAACGAATTGGGAGATTCCAACAAAAGAAGATTATGAAGAATTATTACGCTACTGTACTTGGGTTTGGAGTTCTGTCGGTGTATTCAATGGATACACTGTAACTGGAGAAAATGGTAATTCGTTATTTTTACCAGCTGCAGGATGCGTATTGATGGGAGGCTCTTCACAAGACGCAAATTCTAAAATTTATTATTGGACCAAGACTGCATCGTCCACAATGGCAAACATGGCCTATATGCTATCTGGAAATTCCAGTTCTATAAATACAAACATCGCCTATAATACTAGCATAACCTACGCTCCCGTCCGGCTTGTTGTCAAAAACACGACAAATGCTATCGAACAAACTGTTAATGTGCAAACAACAGAAACATCTGTTGCTATTTATAACATCAATGGTATAAAGCAAGCAAAACAAAAGAAAGGTATAAATCTCATGAAGATGAGCAATGGAACAACAAAGAAAATTATCATAAAATAAAAGAAAACAGCCGATAGTGTGCGAAAGTTGATGTTTTTAAGCATATTTTCGCACGCTATCGGCTGCTCCTATACCAACTAAATCTTCACATTACATCACTTGGCAGGAATACTCGCATACCCTTCGCACAATGAGTTGGAGACTCTTTTAAGAATAGCACAAGATGAATTTCCTGCCCTTTCTTAATAAAAGGTAAGTACTTAGCTTTCTGCTCCAAAACATTCATGAGCCTGTCGGCATCTTCATCGTGCGTCCATTTACATTCTCCTACCAAGATATGCTTCTTATCAATAGACTCTGCCACAACATCCAACTCAACCATCTTTCCATCCTTATTTTCTGGCGGAAATATCTTACCCCACCAACGAGATGCGACATTGTAGGCTATGCCATCTATAATATTTCCACTAACATATTCACGACAAAGTAATTCCCAGCATTGACCTATAAATTGTGGAAGTTGAGATAGAACCACTTGCATCACCATATCCATTCTTCCTAATTCCAAAATAGAACGATAAGGCACAATAAACTGATAGTGAAAACGTAAAAGAGAATCATTGATATGATAAATTCCCTTCTTACTTTTCTTTGGACTCTCACCAAAAGGAACCTCTCGACTAACATAGCCAAGTTCTCGCAACTTGCTTAAAGGTTCAGAAATCGTACTACTGTCTTTACCTGCCCTCGTTGCAATTTCAGACAATTTGTTGGCACCATTGCCTATAATAGTCAACAAAGTAGATGCCTGCACTGTATCTCTCATATCATCACGAAGTAGGCGTTGAGGTTCTTCTATCAAAGGTCCCTGCGGATCAAGCAATACCTTACGAATGGCCGTTTCCTTATCAGGATAATCCCTACGCAATTCCCAATAACGAGGCACTCCTCCCCAAATAGCATATTCCTCCACGGCTTGCACAGCATCACATTCCATAGCCATACTCATATATTGGGCAGGAATAGGCTGCATCTTCATAATTTCATTGGCAAGACCATAGAGGGGCGACTGTCGGTTGAGTACATACCCATGCATCAACTGCTGAGAAGAGCCACACAATACTAAATCAAACTTCAATATTTTCTCATTCAGGAGTTTCTGAATGATGGAGGGAAGTACATCACAACTTTTCACCAAATAAGGGAACTCATCCAAGCAGACCAACATACGCTCAGAGAGCTGATTGTTGAAACTTCTAAACAAAGTTTCCCAATCTGGGTAAATCACTTTGTCAAAACCATCTATTACAGAAGCTGCAACTTTGGAAAAAGCTACACGTTGAACTGTCTCTGACGATGTGTCGCTCAAAAAGTAAATCGCCTTATGCCGTGCTTTGACGATACGTTTGATAAGCTCTGACTTACCGATTCTACGCCTACCATAAATGACGATAAACTGAGTATCTTCTCTATGAAGGGCTTCATTCATTCGCTCTAATTCTGCCCCTCTATCTATGAGTTTCTTAAATTCCATAAGCTTTGCATTAGAAATATCTTGCACAAAGATAATCTTTTTCAAAGATATTTCCAAATGTCTGATAATTAAAGTGATATTTATTATTGAACTTTAACTAAAGTTACTTGCTTGGATAATCTGCTTCGTTTGCATAACGAATAAGAAACTTAAGAAATATGGGGAATGCGTCATAAAAAAAATTGCAGATTCTTGATGCAATATTTATGGAATTGTGCCGTTTTTCTTATATAATCATTCTCAAAATATGAATAGTATGAAAAAGTACATGATGGCAGTCGCCTTGATGGTGCTTTCTGTAATGACAGCCGTGGCGCAAGATGTAGAAAATCCTGTGGGGAAAATATCTGTTATCCCTCGCATTGGTGTGGTGCTCTCTAATTGGAGTAATAATAAAATCTATTTCACGACTGAAGAAAATGCTGACTATATGAAATCCAAATATCAAGCTGGATTTATGGGCGGTGTTGATTTCGAATATCGGGCTACTGAACAGGTGGGCATCAGCTTGGGAGCTTATTATGCCAAACAGGGCTTCCGATGGCCAAGTTATCAGACGGAAAGTAAGGATAATGGCAAGACGGTGCTGACGGGGTATAACAACCAGCACGTGGATCTGAACTATATTCAAGTGCCTCTGATGGTGAAGGCCTACGTCACACGCCAGTTGGCTTTGCTGCTGGGCGTACAGGCTGGCTTCCTCTTGGGTGATGCTAAATATAAGGGGGATTCTTCGGAAGTGACTATTGATAAGACAGGAAATTCGTCTTATGAGGAGAAGGAATCCTTTGATGAGAAATGGCCTGCTAAGAAATGTGATGTCTCTATTCCGATAGGAGTGGCTTACGAGTATCAGAATGTGATATTGGATGCGAGATATCAGTTAGGATTGAGCAAGGTGGATAAGATGGCCAATATGCCAAGCCAGTCTAAGACGAATGCCTTTACGGTTTCTGTGGGCTATCGTTTTACATTGTAAATCCTCTCTCTTAATCCTCCTGATGCAGGAAAATCAATCATTTATTGCATCCAAAAGAATTTGTTGATAAGTATTCTTCTTATTTGATTCGTATTAATAATAAACAATAACGATGAAAATAGGAAGAATACTTTTTTTGATGTCTGCTCTTGTTTTCTCACAAGTGGGAATGACAAATCATCAGGCTTCGGATAAGAACTCTGCGGCAGACAAGATGTGGGTGCTTGATGTGGATAAGCAATTAGAATATTGCCACAAGCAAGTGGGTAGAGCCCTGGATGAATTGCGCCAGAAGGATGGCAGTTATGACTTCTCGATGGAACCGCGCAATATCCTGAAGGGCGACAGACAGAAGGGATGGAACTGCCGCAAGGCAACTCCTGAGGAGTGGTGCGACGGATTCTGGCCGGGCATTCTCTGGATGGATTATCAGAACACCAAGGATGAGGCTGTACGCAAGGCTGCTGAGGGCTATACGGAATCTTTGAAGGGTATTGCCTACCGTCCCTGCTACGACCATGACATCGGCTTTCTGATGTTCTGCTCCTACGGCAAGGGATATGAGGTAAATCATTCTCAGGAATATAAAGATGTGATTCTCGCTTCTGCTGATTCCCTCGCTACGCTTTTCAATCCTATCGTGGGTACGATATTGAGTTGGCCGAGAGAAGTGAAGCCTCGCAACTGGCCTCACAATACCATCATGGACAATATGATGAATCTCGACATGATGTTCTGGGCTGCCAAGAACGGAGGCAACAAACTGCTCTACGATTTGGCGGTGACTCATGCCATGACCACGATGAAGAATCACTTCCGCCCGGATGGCAGCTGCTATCATGTGGCAGTATATGATACCATCAATGGCGATCTCATCAAAGGTGTGACCCATCAGGGCTATGCTGACCATTCGATGTGGGCAAGAGGACAGAGCTGGGCCATCTACGGCTATACGATGGTTTATCGCTATACGCACAACAGGGTATTCCTGGACTTCGCTCAGAAAGTGACCGATATCTATATCAAGCGATTGAAGGAAACGAGCGACGATCTCGTTCCTCTCTGGGATATGGATGATCCACGTGGGGTGAAAGGTGGCGCTCCTAAGGACGCCAGTGCTGCTTGTGTTGTGGCAGATGCCTTGTTGGAACTCCAGCAGTATGTGGGAGGTGAGAAAGGTGAGGAATATAAGCTGTTTGCCTTGCAGTCTTTGGCTCAGTTGAGTACAGACCGATACCAGAGTGGCAAGAAAAATGTAGCTTTCCTCATGCACAGTACAGGTCATCATCCTGCAGGAAGCGAGATTGACGCCAGTATCATCTATGCCGACTACTATTATCTGGAGGCATTGATGAGGGCAAAGGCATTGAAATGATTGAGACTTGTAGCTAAGGTTTAGGTTTATATATTAAAATTATTTAGTTTGGTTTTGTAGATTGTCAAAGGATGACAAACAGAACAGTCAATAGGTTTTGTAAAATCTGTTGACTGTTTTTTCTTGTTGCTAAAGCATTGATAAATCCCGAGAGAAAAAATTCCCCCTGGGCAGAGAAAATTTTTTTCTTGCCCAGGGAAAAATGAAAGTGGGGTATGGGAGGCTTTCTGCAAGACTTTCTTTCCCATGCCCATTTGTGCGGTAAATATAAATTTATTTTGTAACTCTAAACCAGTCTGCATCTATCCAGCCTCGATTACCCAGGGTGTTCTTGCGCTCACTCACAAATCCCATCTTGGCTCCTATCCATTTGCCCTGGCGCAGAGTAAAGAGATCGCCTGCATCCTTGTAGCGCTTGCCGTCTAAACTGTAGGCAAACTGGCATTTCCCTGCCTTGACTTTCATCTGGAGATAGATGTCGAGATAGATGGCTGGGGAGTATGGAATGGTGTCCATCTCTGTTGGCTTCAAGGTGGCGAGTGTCTTCTCTGTCTCTATACCGCCTGTATCTGCGTCCTTGCAGTAGAGCTGTTGCAATAGGAAATTATCACCCATTCTTCGTACTACCAATGCCTGATAGTTCATGCCCATCATGATGAGACCGCCATACTGATCGTCTTCCTTGGACGCAAAGCGTATCTTGGTTGTAGCCTTAAAGTTCTCGGCTGGGGTCTTCTGCAACAGGAGATTGCCTGCTTCCCAAAGGCTCTTGAATGGCTGTGGATTGCCCGCTTTGTCAGTAGCCGTAAGATCAGCCGTATAGAGGCGCATGCAACCATTGTTGGTTGGCATTCCCCAAAGTTGATTGTAGTTGGCGTGCCATTGCCACTGCAATCCTAATTCAGTACTGTTGAATTCGTCTGATTCCTGTGGATTCACTTTCGTATGAGAGGTTGACTTTGGCATGCGATAAGTAAGATAAGGTTCGCCGCATCCATCGCCGTCCTTGTCTTGTCCCATGACAGGCCATCCTGTCTTCCAATTCACGGGTTGCAGGAAGATGACACGACCGTAGGCATACTTGTCATTGAAATGCAAGAACCAGTCTTCTCCCTGCGATGTATGAACCCATGCGCCTTGGTGCGGACCGTTAATCTTCGTCTTGCCTTGCGCCATTACCATCTTCGCCTCGTATGGACCATATACGTTCTTGCTTCTCATGGCGAGTTGCCAGCCCATTTGTACGCCTCCTGCAGGGCACATAATCCAGTAGTAGCCGTCACGCTTATAGAATTTCGGACCTTCAGTAGTATGGTTTTTCTGTCCTCCATCAAATACGATGCGTGGTTTTCCTATCACTTTCGTGCCATCTGCTGAAAGTTCTCTAATGGTGAGTACAGAGTTGAATCCAGAACGGCTTCCTGCCCATCCGTTCACGAGATAGCATTTTCCGTCTTCATCCCAGAGCGGACAAGGGTCAATCATGCCTTTTCCTGCTATAACGCAGACGGGTTTCTCCCAAGTACCGCATGGGTCCTTGGTCTTTACCATGAAGATGCCGTGGTCGGGGTCACCCCAATAGATATAGAACTCTCCATTGTGGTAGCGGATGGCTGGAGCCCAAACACCCTTGCCATGCTGAGGCTTGTCGAAGAGTTCCTTGGGTTCCTGTTCTTGCAGGGCATAGCCGATGATTTCCCAGTTTACCAGATCCTTGCTATGAAGGATAGGCAGACCGGGAATGCAGTTGAACGAACTTGCCGTGAGATAATAATCATCGCCTACAGCCACCACATCCGGGTCGCTATAGTCGGCATAAATCACGGGATTAGTATAAGTGCCGTTGCCATTGTCGGGATTCCAAACCTGTGAATGATACTGGGCTTGGAGCGACAAGGGTGCAGCAAGTAAGAAGCTCGAAAAGAGCCATGATGTCAGTTTCTTATTCATATCCTTTTCTCCTATTAATAATAGTACGGATAATGGCGGGCTCTTACTTATGGAAGAAACGTGATTTATTTTATGAAATTGCACTGAGTTCAGTGCACTTTTTATAAAGAATTGCACTGTACTCAGTGCATTTTTGCTTCTTTTGATGCTTGCTCTTGCTTTCTCACAAGTGGGAATGACAAATAATCAGTCTTCGGATAAGAGGTCTGTGGCAGAATTATGTATATGTTATTCAATCTGAGCCTATTCTCCTAATAGATTCCGTATGATAGATATATAAACGATATGATATAACCTTTTTTGTAATTATTTCCTTCCGAATTTTACCTGCACAGGGTTTGAATTGGGTATGCAGAAATATTGCGAAAGTATGAAAGGACATTAGTTTCATGTATATATACTAAATAACGTATTCCTTACGTTATTTAGTATGGTTTAAATTTTAAGAAAATGAAGAAAAATAGAAAAGGAGGAAGCCTTCTTGGCTTGCTGGTTTTATTCTTTGCGGTATGTTTCTGTAGTGGTTGTCGAGGTTGCTCGAATGTGAAATTGAACAGCCAGAAGGATGGTATGCTGTGGGAAATATCTGGTAACGGATTGTCGCACAAATCATACTTGTTTGGTACGATGCATGGTGGCGGGCATAACTTTACACAGAAAGAAATCTTCACGGCGTTTCCTCAGTTGTGTGAGGTCTTAGAGAATGTGTCTTGTATGTATCTTGAGCAGAGTAAAAATTTTAATGATTCTGCTGTTGTTGCTGATTGTATGGCATCTGCTTCTGTCTTTATGAAAGCAGATGAAGCAAGCGAATATAATACGTTGCCTCAAGGTGAAAGCTATCATGGTTTATATGATAATGAAGAGCAGTTTCGGCTTGTAGATAACTTTTTCTGCGAAAAGTTGCACCGATCTTCTTATGTGCAATTTAAACCTGCATACTGGGTGGAGCGCCTTCGATTGATGAAGATGAAGGGAAATGGTAAGGCTGTAAGTGTTGATGATTGTTTATATCATGATGCATTGCAGAAAGATATCAAAGTTTTTGGATTGGAAACTTATGAGGAATTGGCAAGGACAATGGTAGAAACAATAAGGGATACTGCCGAATACCATAAGAGTTTGAAAGAGCAAGCTGTGGATTTATATAATGTGATTTCTCAAATTGAAAAGGTGTCGGCTTCAGTACCTTGCCATGAAATGTATTTGTCTGGTGAATTAGAGAAGCTATATACCCATAGTCAGTCTTTAATTCCCAAAGGAGTGGATGACTCGAAAATGGTAGCCGAAAGAAATATCAAATGGTTGAAAAAGATAGAAGGTCATTTAAAGGATAGGGCTTGTTTGATAGCCGTTGGAGTGATGCATCTCCCAGGAGATAAAGGCTTGATATCCTTGTTGCGAGATAAAGGATATGTTGTGCAACCTGTGAGAAACGAATAAAAATAAGTTGGGCTGCCAGAATATTCTGGCAGCCCTATTACGTTAGTATGTTATGAAAAATTTGAGAGAAATGAAACTTCACAGTTTCGAATTGTTTTACTAAACATGATTCTTTTTATATAGAGAAAGCATAGAAATTACTACTTTAATATGGTGGGAGAGGCTTGATCAACAGTCATTTTGTCAATGCTGGTGTGCTGCATGGAATCTACTTTTGCAGAATCTCCACTCAATGCAACAGAAGCGCCTCTTGTCGCCTTGATAACTCCCACGTTTTCAACATTCTGAGAATCTTCCTGGAATGGAACCTGAGCAGCATTGCCCAAAGTGAGGAAGATGGCTACGACAGCGGCAGCCTTGAATAATGGCTTCAGGCGCTCTGTCAGCGATACAACCTTTGCCTTGTTAGGCTCCTTGGTGTATTCATCTTCGATCATAGCCATCATCTTCTGGTCGAACTCCTCTCCCAAAGCCTCGTTCTTGGTCTCGCTCAACTCATAGGCAAAGAGAGACTTATACGGCTTCAGCTCGGCAGGAAGTTCATCCTGGCTGAAGAATGTGCGGAGGATGTTCTCTTCTTCCAAAGAGGTCTCGCACTTCCAGTAGCGATCCAAAAGTTGGTTGATGTACTTATAATCCATATCTGTCGAATTGTTGAAATCTTTGTTTTACTGTCTGACGAGCTCTGAAGATATTTACTTTTACTTGTTCCTCGGTTATTTCCAGAATTTCAGCTATTTCCCTGTATGCTTTTCCTTCGATATCTCTCAGTTGCAGGCAGGAGCGCTGTTTCTCTGGCAGCTCGTCTATCATTTTCCTCACGATGTCCAGTTTGTCTTTCTGAATCATTCGCTCGGATGGGGTAGAAGCGGTGTCTGGCTGCTCTATCTTCTCGTTTTCTATCGAATCATTCTGATTTTCTTTCTTCTTGATGCGATCGAGCGAGAGATTGCGGGCGATGGTGAGGCTGAATGCCTCGATGGATTCCAAATCCTGCCATCTTTCGCGGGCGTTCCAGACTTTAATCATTGTATCCTGCACGACATCTTCGGCTTCCTCCCTGTTGAGAGTAATGCGCAGAGCCAGTCTGAAGAGTTTATTCTTCAGTGGCAAAACATCGTTTCGGAAACTGATTTCTTTCATCCCTCTATTATCAATGACGACTATGTTATAAGAAAGTTACAACCAATCTTAAATTATTTCTATTTTTAACTCTTATTAAGAAATGAAGGGCTAATGAATCCTTCACTCTTCGTTCTTCTCTCTTCACTTAATCACCGTTCCGTGCTTTCCGTCAATAGCAGTAGCGAGGGTGATAATCACTTCCTTTACTCCTGCATCGATGGCTGCGAGTGCATTCTCCAATTTTGGAATCATGCCACCTGCTACGGTTCCGTCTGCTTTGTATCTCTCAAAATCGGCATGGGTAATCACAGGAATCACGCTATCGTCATCGTCAGGATTGCTGAGCACGCCTTTCTTTTCAAAACTGTATATCAATGTCACATCGTAGTAAGGAGCCAATGCCTTGGCGGTCTCGCTGGCGATGGTGTCGGCATTGGTATTGAGAATATTGCCCTTGCCGTCATGGGTCAGCGGAGCCATTACTGGGGTGATGTCTTCTTCCAGCAATGTCTGGAGCATCTTGCCGTTGGCACGTTCCACATCGCCTACAAAGCCGAAGTCGATACCGTCCTTCAATGGGCGCTTATGACTGTGGATGACATCCATATCGGCTCCTGTCAGACCTAATGCATTCACACCGTTTGCCTGGAGCTTTGCCACCAGGTTTTTGTTGACCAGTCCACCATAAACCATGGTCACCACTTCCAGCATGTCTGCATCGGTGATACGGCGACCGTTCACCATCTTGCTCTCGATGCCAAGGGCTGCAGCTACCTTGGTGGCACGGCGACCACCGCCGTGCACCAATACCTTCTTGCCAGGAATGGCTGCAAAATCCTTCAGGAGCTGTGCCAACTGCTCGCTGTCTTCTACAATGGCACCGCCTACCTTTACTACTGTTACTTTTTCCATTGTTATAATGTTTAATGTGTAGTGTTTAATGTTTAATAGAAAAGCAATTGAATTTTTCACTCTTCACTCTTCGTTCCTCACTTACTGAAGATAAGTGTATCCGAAGAGACCATTGCGATAGGTGCCCAAGAATTCCTTGCCCTCATCGAGCGAAATCTTGCCTTCCTTCACACTCTTGGTCACCCACTGCTCCAACTGACGGACGAGTTTCTTAGGATTGTACTGTACGTAGTCCAAAACCTCTTCCACGGTCTCGCCGTCGAATATCTGGTCGATGCAGTACTTGCCGTCCTTTACAGAGATATGGGCAGCATTGGTGTCGCCGAAGAGATTGTGCATATCTCCCAGGATTTCCTGATAAGCTCCTACGAGGAACACACCGAGATAGTATGGCTCGTTTTTCTTCAATGGATGGAGAGGGAGAACATTGCCGATATGTCCGTCGGTCACGAAATTCGCTATCTTGCCGTCGCTGTCGCAGGTGATGTCCTGCAAGGTGGCGTTGCGGGTAGGACGCTCGTCCAGGCGCTGGATAGGCATGATAGGGAAAAGCTGGTCGATGGCCCAACTGTCTGGCAGGCTCTGGAACAGGGAGAAGTTGCAGAAATACTTGTCTGCAAGAATCTTGTCCAATCCTCTGAGCTCCTCAGGCACATGCTTCATGTGCTTGGCAAGGTTGTTGATCTCGTGGCACACACTCCAGTACATCGCCTCAATCTCTGCACGGGTCTTCAGATCTACGATGCCGTGAGAGAAGAGCTGCAATGCCTCTTCACGTATTTGCTCTGCATCATGCCAGTCTTCCAGCATGTTGCGTGGATTCAGATTGTCCCATATCTCATACAGGTCCTTGACCAACTGGTGATCGGTTTCCTTTGCCTCAAATTCCTCTGGCATTTCCGGCAGGGAAGCGGTCTCCAATACGTCGATGACCAATACGGAGTGGTGGGCTGAAAGCGAACGGCCACTCTCGGTGATGAGGTTAGGATGCTCGATATTATTCTTGTTGGCTGCATCCACGAAGGTATAGACACAGTCGTTCACATATTCCTGGATGGAGTAGTTCACGGAACTTTCGCTGCTGGAAGAGCGGGTGCCGTCGTAATCCACGCCAAGACCACCACCACAATCTACGAAATCTACATTGTAGCCCATCTTGTGGAGGTTGATATAGAACTGTGCTGCTTCGCGGAGGGCAGTCTGGATGCGGCGGATCTTGGTAATCTGGCTTCCGATGTGGAAGTGGATGAGGCGCAGGCAGTCGTGGAAGCCCATCTCCTCTATCTTGTTGAGGGCGGTAAGGAGTTCGGCACTTGTCAAACCGAACTTCGATGCATCGCCACCACTCTCAGCCCATTTGCCAGAGCCTGAAGAAGCGAGCTTGATGCGGATGCCGATGTTGGGTTTCACATTGAGCTTGTTAGCCACCTTGGCGATGATATCCAGCTCGTTGAGTTTCTCCACCACGATGAAGATGCGCTTGCCCATCTTCTGTGCCAGCAAGGCAAGTTCGATATAACTCTCGTCCTTGTAACCGTTGCAGATGATGAGCGAGTCGCTCTGAGCCTGCACGGCAATGACGGCATGAAGTTCTGGTTTGGAACCCGCCTCCAGTCCGAGGTTGAACTTCTTACCGTGAGAGATGATTTCCTCCACGACAGGCTGCATCTGGTTTACTTTGATAGGATAGATGACAAAGTTTTCTCCCTTGTATCCATACTCTTCCTTGGCTTTCTGAAAACAACTGGCTGTCTTCTCAATGCGGTTGTCGAGGATGTCTGGGAAACGGAGCAATACAGGAGCGTTGATGTCCCGTAAAGCCAACTCGTCCATGATGTCGCGCAGGTCTATCTGCGTATTGTCCTTGCATGGAGTTACATAGACATCACCCTTTTCGTTGATGCCAAAGTAAGAAGTGCCCCAACCGCTGATGTTGTAGAGCTCCTTCGAGTCTTCAATAGTCCATTTCTTCATTTTCTGTTCTTGTTCTTGCTATTAGTCTGTATTATAAATGTTGTTTTGATATTGACGTGATAAAGGTAAGCTACCTTTTTCTGCGGGTGCTTACCTTTACTGCTCATTCTTTTTTAAATGCCCAACTGCTTGCGTAGCTGCTGGACGGTATCATTGATTTTATCGAAATCATCCATCACGCTGATGTCGAATATATGCTTTGCCTTGCTATAGAAAGGCTCGCGCTGCTTGAGCTGTTCTCTGATGAATATCTGAACCTCCTCTGGTGTCTTGTTGAGCAGCAGAGGGCGTACTCCCTTGCCCATCTTCAGATGTTCGTAAAGTGTTTCTGCGGATGCTTTCAGATAGACGGTTTCTCCGCATTGGTTCATATAGTCTATGTTGTCGAAGAAGCAAGGTGTGCCTCCACCGCAACTGACGATAACATTTTCAAACTCAGCTACTTCGTGCAGCATGTTGTGCTCTATCTGTCGGAATCCCTCTTCTCCCATTTTGTCGAAGATTTGCTTCACGGTCTTGCGCATCCTGCTTTCTATATACCAATCCAGGTCATAAAACATGACGCCGAGTTCCTTGGCAAGGGCTTTGCCGACAGTTGTTTTGCCGGCGCCCATATATCCTATGATGATGATTGATTTCATTTCTCTCTTGTTGTTCTATCTGCGTTTTTATTTCCTGCGACGTGCCGTTTTTGGCTCCGGTGCTTCCTTGATGATGGTCATGCACTCTTCATAGGTGAGTGCTTCTACATTCTCCATCTTGTTCTTTGGGAGTCGGTAGTTCTTACCATCGTAGGCGATGTAAGGACCATATTTTCCGTTCAGAAGTTCCAGCTTCTCATCTTCGGCGAAGCTCTTGAGGTGACGTTTCTGTTCAGTCTCTCTCTTCTCCTGAATGAGTTCGATGGCTCTGTCGAGAGTGATGGTCATCGGATCTTCTCCCTTAGGAATGGAAACATACTTGCGGTTGTGCTGCACGTATGGACCGAAGCGACCTGTACCTACGCTCACCTTGGTGCCCTCAAACTCTCCGAGTTCGCGAGGAAGCTTGAAAAGTTCCAGTGCCTCTTCCAGCGTAATGGTTTCGATACTCAGGTTGGAAGGGAGCTGGGCAAAGAGTGGCTTGTCCTTGTCTTCGGCAGAACCGATCTGTGCCACAGGACCAAATCGGCCTATCTTGACGAATACCGGTTTGCCTGTCTTAGGATCTGTTCCCAATTCTCTTTCGCCAGCCTTGTGCTCGCTGCGGGCATTCATCACCTTGCTAACTTCCGGCTCGAAATCCTTGTCGAATGTCTTCATCCACTTGTTCCATTCGGTCTTTCCTTCGGCAATGTCATCAAACTTCTGTTCCACATTGGCTGTGAAGTTGTAGTCCATGATGCCAGGGAAGTTTTCCATCAGGAAGTCGTTGACAACGATTCCGATATCTGTAGGCAGCAGTTTTCCCTTTTCGTTGCCTGCTATTTCCTTCTTCACTCTCTGTGTCACCTTGATTCCCTTCAGCGAATCGATGGTATAGGAACGCTCAACGCCCTTCTTGTCGCCCTTCTGCACGTATTCACGTTGCTGGATGGTGCTGATGGTTGGCGCATAGGTAGAAGGACGGCCGATTCCTAAGTCTTCGAGTTTCTTTACCAGACTGGCCTCGGTATATCTCAGAGGTGCTGCCGAGAATTTCTCTGTAGCGGTGATTTCGCGGCGCTGCAGTTCGTCTCCTACCTTCATGGCAGGGAGGATGTGTGTTGCATCTTCTGTACCATCTTCATCATCAGTTGACTCGCGGTAAACCTTGATGAATCCGTCGAAGGTGATGACTTCACCATTGGCAACGAATTTCTCCTCAGCATTGTCGATATGAATGTTGATCGTTGTTTTCTCTATCTGCGCATCAGCCATCTGAGAGGCGATGGTGCGTTTCCAGATCAGTTCATAGAGTCGTTTCTCCTGACTGGTTCCATCGATAGAAGTCTCATTCATATAGGTAGGGCGGATAGCCTCGTGCGCTTCCTGTGCTCCCTTGGAATGGGTGTGGTAGGCGCGTGGCTGGCTGTATTCGCTTCCATATACCTTGATGATTTCATCCTTGCTGGCATTGGTGCAGAGGGTGGAGAGGTTGACGCTATCGGTACGCATGTAGGTGATGCGTCCGCTTTCGTACAATTTCTGGGCAATCATCATGGTCTGGCTCACGGTGAATCCCAACTTTCTGGCAGCCTCCTGCTGTAGAGTAGAGGTTGTGAAAGGAGGGGCTGGTGTGCGCTTCAGAGGTTTCTTGTTGACAGCTTCTACTGTAAACTTGGCATCCTTGCATTTTTCCAGAAAAGCCTCTACTTCCTCATGTGTTTTGAAACGCTTGTCCAGTTCAGCCTTCACTTCCGTAGCATTTCCGTTTTCGTTGATCAATGCGAAGATGGCAGAAACACGGTAGTAAGATTCGCTCTTGAACTTCTGGATTTCGCGCTCACGTTCTACGATGAGTCTGACGGCTACGCTCTGTACGCGACCAGCAGAGAGAGCAGGTTTCACCTTGCGCCAAAGTACTGGAGAAAGCTTGAAACCCACCAGTCGGTCGAGGACACGGCGAGCCTGTTGGGCATTCACTAAGTTCATGTCCAAGTGGCGTGGGTGCTGAATAGCATCCAAGATAGCCGGTTTTGTAATTTCGTGGAAGACGATACGGCTTGTCTTCTCTTCATCCAATCCGAGAACTTCGCAAAGGTGCCAGCTGATGGCTTCTCCCTCGCGGT
>ENA-OPCK01000309-OPCK01000309.1-human-gut-metagenome-genome-assembly--contig:-NODE-309-length-27812-cov-19.459884_pt1 | contig 27812 bp, 9 predicted proteins | sample MGYA00241249_ERZ501478 | MGnify/ENA primary metagenome ERZ501478 (study PRJEB25962, sample SAMEA2042629) | human gut metagenome | biome: human gut; feature: human-associated habitat; material: faeces...
AACTCTACCCAAACCTTCTACATAGTAGGTAGGAACACCGCCCTTTGGACGATAGTAACGCTGGGAGTTACGGTTCAGCGTATAGTTGATGTTCTCTCTCAATGTCCATCCACCCTTGAATTCAAACTTAGGAGCCAGACGGATATGGAACATAGAGTTCTCCATACGGTTCTTGTTGTTGCCGCTACCATTTTCCAACAGGGCTGTTGGGTTTGCCAATGAGAGGTTCTGATTCAATGGAGTCAGGAAGTCATCTGCATCTGCCAATGTAGAGGTCAACTCGCGGGTTGTATTGTTGTAGAGGTATGGATTCAGGATAGGAGCCTTGATCAGCGCGAGGAGGGTAGGAGATGTGACGGTACCCTTGCTGAAATCGCTTGGTGCTCCATCGTCGAATACATCACGGCTCAACTTGACATAGTCGATGTCAAACTGGGTTGAGAAGAAATTCTTGATGATGCTCAGGTCACTGTTGAAGCGGATGTTCACACGGTTGAAACCATTCTTCTTCACGGTGCTCTGTCCGTCTGTATAGCCGAGTGAGAGGTTGTACATACCTACCTCGTCACCACCCATCACGTTGATGCTGTAGTTCTGGCTCAATGCAGTCTCATATACTTCCTTGCTCCAGTCAGTATTATTATGGTATGTCTTATAATAATAGTTGTTTGGATCTGTGGTCAGGAAGTTGAGAGAACCCTTTTCCAAGAACTTGTCAATCTTAGGATAGGTACTGAGCATTTCGGTAGCGTAGCTCATATACTGGTCTGCATCCATCACATTTGGCAGTCGTGGCACCAGGTTGACACCCATACCGATGTTGGCATCGATACGTGTAGCGATGGTTCTACCGCGGCGGGTCTCCAGTACGATGACACCATTGGCGCCCTTGGCACCATAGATGGCAGTACCATTCTTCAATACGGTAACCTTCTCGATGTCGGCAGGATTGATGTTCAGCAACTGGTTGTTGAACATACCTGTCTGAAGTGAAGTGCCGTCATATTGCATGTCCATAGGCACACCATCCAACACGATGAGAGGCTGGGCGTTGGCATTCAGGGAGTTCAGACCACGGATAAACATGGCAGAACCGATGCCTGGCGCACCTGATCGCTTCACGGTGCGTACATCAGCACCCAATTTCTCGCCGATGAGGTCTTCTATGGAAGTCTGTGTACTTACCTGCGCTTTCATGCTTGCCTCGTTGCCCAACTTTGTACCGTTGGTGTACATCTCGTTGAACTTGTCGCTGAGCATCTTTGCCTGGATGTTGTTGACACCTGCGATAGATACCTGCTGGCTTGCATATTGTGAGGTAAACAGATAGAGCGAGGTGGTGAAGGTAGGCACCTTGATCGTGAAGGTACCGTCCTCGTTGGTCATGGCAGCATAGCGAGCATTTCCAAGTGCCTGGATCTGCACACCGCTAAGAGGCTTGCCGGTAGCCGCATCGTAGATGGTACCAGATACCTCTTTCATCGGATAGTTTGGCTGCTTTTTGTTTACCGTTTCCTTCGCTCTCTTTTCGGCGTTGTCGGTTGTCTCTTGGGCATTGATTTCAGCAGCTACTGCCATCAAGCCCATTATAGCCAATATTCTGAAATTTATCATTGTCTTCAATTGTTGAGTTCGTGTTATTAATAGGTGTATGAATTGAGATCCCAGAAGATTTCTGGCATTTCATCTTTATATTCTTCACCACTTTCTCCGTTCAATGCTTTCTGAGCCTGATAGTACTTCACGGCTTCCATAGGAACTAATGTGATGCCTGCGATGCGCAGTACTGCACTCTGGTTTTTGACTGCACGGTCTCCACTACGTATGTTGAATACTGGATATGCTGCAGGGTCTGTGAAGTTGCTCAGGTTGCGATAGCAGAATGATGGATTGAATACACCCATGAATTTGCTCACAATCTTGGATTTCTCGTTCGTACCATAGTCGAATACTACTGATGCTTGGTTGGAAGAAACGTTGAAGTCTTTCTTCAATGGTACAGGAGAGAATCTGGTCAGTGTTCCACCCGCAGCATCGTTCTGGAATGAACGTACCTGGAGCTTCTGTGAGGTTACCTCGGCTTCTTCATCGGTGATGTTGGCAGGAACCATCGTCAGATATACGGCGTATGGAGTGTACCACATTTCTGGAATATAGAAATAAACCTCTGGTACAGAACCCAAGTTGGATGTCACCTCATAATACTGGTTGGCGTGCATAGATCCTTCTACATTCTTGTTTCTGTTGTTGCTGCTTACTGCCACATTCTGGTTGATGGAAACTTTATCCACAGCTGCCTGGAAAGTACCGTTCTGTGCTCTCAGGTGAATGATAGGACACCAGCAGTCCCAAGGTTTTACGCGGAGTGAGTCTGTAATCCATGCGTTACCGTTGCTCATCACCTTCTTCTCTGCATTCACAAACATATCCTTGGCATCATAGACCAAACGGCTGTTCTCACTGTTGTAGTTCAAGGTGTTGCAGATTACATTACCTGTTGTACTCTTGATGGAGTCGGTAGCTCCAGTAGGAATATCACCCTTCTGGAAAGCAGGGTTGATGGTGTGACTGTAAATCAGAGGACTTAGGATAGATGTTGCAGTATATATCTCAGTCAAGCTATCTGCATCTAAGGTTACGGCCTCCGCAGGAGTGTATTCCAATTCGCCTGTTTTATCGTTGTTCTTAACGGTGAAAGACTTGATGGATTTCGGATATTTATAGTAGGACTTTACTTTATCATAAGCCGCTTTCCATGCCTTGTCTGTAGGAACAATCATGGTATAGGTACTGTCCTCTGTGGTCAGTTTGGAGTTCAGGTAGTTGAACATCTTGTTGCTCTCTACATATACTGTATCAAGATAGGTCATTGCACCATCCTTGATTGGACCCTCGATACTGTTAGCCCTGTCGATTTCACGCTTCATGGCATTCTTGTAGAGCTGGGCAAGACTGGTTGTGTTCTCATTGCGCAGGAACTCTTCATAGAAGTTAGGGCGGAAGTCTATGTAGCTGCTCATCAGATGCATGATACCGTTCTTGCCTAACATGTTGGTGCTGTCGATTGCGATATTGCCCAATGTATAGCTTCCATTGCCTTGGAATGCCATCACCTTCTTGTTGAGCAGGTGGACACGTTCATTGATCTCACCAGTAGCTCTATGGTAACCGCGGGCGATATGGTTGTTGAGGAATTCAGCCTTCAGCAAGCTGTCGCTCATGGCATTGTATTTCTCAAAGTCGAAAGCGTCGTTGCTTGGTGCCCATACGGTGTAGCTCTGGTTGGTGGACAAAGCCTTGTCGTAACCTACCTTTTCCATCAGTGCTGCAAAGTTGCTGAGCTTTGGGTTGTTGCTGATTTGCTCCCACAGTGTCTTGTCTGATGCACCGGAGCCGTCAGTAGTTACGTCATAATGGTCATCCCAGTCGGTGCAGCTTTGGAAACCCAAAGCTGCAACTGCTGTCATTATTATATATTTTACTTTCATATCTTTTGTATTTCTATGTTTGTTTTCTTGTTAGAATACATTCACTTTTTAGAATACATCCTCTGTCAGAGTAGGGTGGTTATACACGCTTACTGGAACTATTTCGATGTAGTCAAGCTCAAACTCAGCTTCTGTATTCTCTGGCATGGCTGTCTTGCAGCGGAACCAGTTGTCCTCACCTTGTTTGAAGAACTGTTTGGTTACGACACGGCGAATATGTGGCTGACGGCTGATGTTCGTACGGGCTGTACCCTCAGCTCCCTTCTTGTAATTACTGAAGTAGTTAGGACCTCTCATCCATCCACGGTTATGCATTGACTTGTCGGTCGCTGCACCTAAGTCGCCGTCCTTGTCTGGGTCTGTCCAGCCGATGGTAGTTGACTCGATGCCCTCTCGCTGGTCGAGTGGAATATCGCAGGTAGTCATCTTGGAACGGTCTGAAGAGTGACCCAAAGAGAACTGTACCATCGTACGGTGTCCGGTGATTACATAGCCGAAGCGCAATTCGTAGGTACCGTCTTTTGGAACTGGTGGCAACTTGATGGCAAAGTCGTAGGCTCCTCTTACGAACAACTCGTCGCCCTGATAGTCCAACCAGCAATCCCAGTCTTTGATAAAACCGTTGTTACCGGTCTTTGCTTCGTCCTTGGTCAGATAATATACACGGGATGACTCACCGTTGTAGATAACCATGTTCTCAAAATAACCTTCTGGGATACGGATGGCACCAATCTTGCGGTCGTTGCGACCATATCTTGATGAAAGCTCCTGATATGAATAACCTCTGATCTGATTCGTCATACTTTCATCAAACAATGACATGAACTCGAAACGCATACGCTCGTTGAGTACTTCGTTTGGTACTTTTTCCTCGTAGCAGAGAATGTCATTGATAGGATGAATCCAGCCATTGGAAGCCTGGCGGGAGAGTGCTGAACCGCCGGCTACTTGAATACCATAATCACCGTCTTTAACCGTATTTGATGCTCGATATGCATCCTTAGAGTTTGCTCCTGGTGAGCTGGTCAATGTAGGATTGTTCAATACACGGTTGATCCAGATTGAACTGACGGCACCGTTTTCCTTTACACCTGTCAGCTTGAACATGGTGTATGGCAATAAGGTACGTACATATTCATATACATCTGCATATTCCAACTCGTTGTATGAGTAAACCAACTTATCCATAGAAAGTGAATATTTCAGGATGTGGTAGCGGAGGAACATGTTCAATGTATTCCACTGATTGGTATAGTCGGTACCTGTGCTGATCTTGATTTCTGGATGATCTTCCAAGTAGCTGTACCAGGAAGCGCAATCCTTGTACCACTCGTTAGCCTTGGCTGCCAACTCTTTCCAGTTGGTAATACCTTTATTCTGGAGTACCTTGTCGGTCTCTGCAAAAACGGTGAATCCCACCTTGCAGGTTGTAGGATACTCTGCAAAAGGATATTTGGTTTCTGGATCGATGGTAAACCAGTTGATGCCGTTGGTACGGATATGCTCCTTCATCACCTCATCCAGACCTGTCTGCTTCAAGGCATCACACCAGATACTATAGATACCCATGTTCTCCATTTCGTCTATAATATAATTGGTAGAGCGGTAGAACAGTTTGTCGATGGTATGAACCACACCGTTTTCCACCTCGTGGTCTTTGTTGATGATCTTGGTGGTTCCATCAATGGTGATGTCGTCACCTACACGTTTTGGTGAGTGAGTGTTACCGCCCATCATGGTGATGTCTGAACCTGCCAGCAAATCATTGCTTGTCTTCTTCAGACCCGTAAGGTGTGCCTCTACGATATCTTTGCAGAGTGAGTCACGTTTCTCGGATTTCCAAAGGCGATCCAACGTGTTTCCCTCACTTACATTACCCGTATAGAGTCCATTGTGATTTGCAGACTTTTTATCATCCCACAATTCTTGGATATATTCTTTTACCGCCTCGTTGGTTGGAGCGAAGCAGGTATAGGTTCCGTATGCAGACAAGCGGTCTGACAAACCAGCATACTCTGTTATCTTTGCGAAATCCGAAAGAGTGGAATCGCTTCGCAAGTAGTCGGTGATGGTTTCACCGGTGAAAGTATAGAGGTTGCTTTCATCTATTTGCTCGGAGCATGAAGTGAAGGCGAGTGCACCGAATGCTACACCTGCTACCATGCCACCTATCTTATGAATGAACTTTGTCATAAAGCTATACTTAATTATGAATTTCTTGAATGTTATTCTTCTGTTCTCTCAGAACTTTGTGTCTCTACCCAAACAGGATTCTGGTGAATCAGCTTGTTGGTCTTGGTCTCACTGTTCAGGATTGGCCAGTAGAGATGTCCCTCGTTTTTAAACTTGTATAGGTTTGTACTATATTTGGTAGCGAGGATGTCCTTGAAATTGTTGCCCTTGTTGGCAAGACTTGGCAGATTACTGCCGTTAGGATCTATCTCGTAGAGCGTCTTGGTAGGATCTACACCCGTCATGTGGCGGTAACAGTAGCGCACCAGGTCAAACCAGCGCTTACCTTCATAGCAGAGCTCGCGTCCTCTTTCCTGGAGGCAAAGCAATTCCATCTTGTCTGCCTTGTTGTAGTTGTCTTGATAAACCAAGGTGTCCTTGAGTGCCGTCGTACTGATAGAACGCTGGTTCACAGCCTGGATCAGGGCAAATGGATTCTTCAGTTTGTTGGTTTCTGTACCTGCTAATTGAATCTGAGCCTCTGCCTTCATCAGCATGACGTCTGTGATGCGGTAGATGATCCAGTTCTGGTCGAACTTGTCGAAGTCACGGAGTGGTTGGATATAGATACTACCTTTCTTTCGGGTTGGAATGTCGTAAATGGCATTTTCTTTGTTCATCATCTTCTTCACCTCATAAGAAGAGTAGTTGTCATCATTCACACCATAGCTGCTGTTGTAGAAGCGGTAGTCGTTTTCAGACTGGAAGTATGTTGCCGTAGAAGCACTCTTGGTTGCTGGAGATGGATTGTCGCCGATGGCACCACCCACTGTAGATGTACCTACCATCATACCGTAGCCAGACTCCTGCTTCTCCCACTTTAAGTAACTCTTGCACAGTAGGGTGTTTGAGTTCTTCTCTCCGTCAAACTGAAGTTCGAGGACGCTTTCAGAGGAGTTACCTCTTACGAAGTTATAGTAGTCAGCCCACAGACCTTTATATAAGTAGTACTGCTGTCTGCTGTTGCGGTAAACTGACTCCTGGCTGGTGCCCTTGATGTTAGCCTCGAAATAGTTTCTGTGGGAGTTGATGACCTTGTCAGCATGGTCAATACATGCCTGATAATACTCTTGGCTCTTGGCAGCATCTGTACCGCTCCAGAGAGAAGCTCTCCAGAGATATACGTCTGCGAGAATGGCATTGATGGCATCCTTGCTGAGGAAACCGGTTGTTCGCCAGTCGTCCTCTCCGAAGATACCGTAATTGTAGCAACCCTTCTCTGCTTCTTTCAGGTCTTCGATACAGAGCTGGAGGGTAGAATCTGGTGCCAACTGGCCGTCCAACTTCATGTCGTCTGTATTTTCGTATGCCTTTGTCACGTAAGGAATATCGCGGAAGGCACGAACCAGATAGAAGTGGCAGAGGGCACGCAAACCTAACATCTGGGCACGGGCTGTCTGGTAGTCACCCTCGGTGAACTCAGGGTCTTTCTCCATCACCTCTGGGGCATGAGCCAATACGATGTTACAGGTATTGATGACATTATAGAAACATGCCCATGAGTTGTAACCGCTACTTGGGTATAAATCTCCTTTGGAAATATCATCCAATGTAGTGTTTTTCAGTGAAGGATGTTTCTTCAACTCGTCTGAGCGGTAGTCACCCCACATAATCATTCTTTCTATGATTCCTCCATTAATCATGGCGGTGTAAGCGCCAGTTACCACCTGTGTGACATCATCTTTGGTCTGCCAGAAGTTCTCGCCGATTGTCTTGTCGGTAGGATAGATGGTCAGGAAGTCATTGCATGAGCTAAGCGACAGCATACCTAAGGCTGCGACGGCAAAACTCTTGACGATATTGTTTATTTTATTTTTCATTGTTAGTCTCTGTTTTTGTGTTGGATTAAATTCCGATTCTCATGCGGAGGGTGAACGATTTGCTTCGTGGTGTCTGTGAACTGTCTGAAGCAAAGTTCCAACCGTTGTTTGCATGCTCTGGGTCTGTACCGCTATATTTGCTCCAAACGAAGATGTTCTGACCGCTCAAGTCGAATCGCAAGGTATTCAGACCTAAGCTCTTGAGGAACTTCTTTGGAACATCGTAGCTCAGACTGACGTAGCTGAAACGCAAGAAAGAGGCATCCTCTACGTAGCGGTCGCTACCGAGCCAGTTGTAACCATAGTTGTAGAGTGCGCGTGGAATTTCTGTCATGTCACCGTTCTTGCGCCAGCGCCAGTTCACAGCTGTACTCTGGTTGGTGGTGTCATACATCTTTTCTACTCCCATTCGTGCGAAGTTTACAACCTTGAAACCGGTACGGTAAACGAAGTTGGTACGCAATGACCAGTTGCCATAACGGAAGGTGAAACCGAAACCTCCTGAGAACTTAGGATTTGAGTTGCCTAAATAAACCATATCCAATGAATTGATGGTACCGTCGTGGTTGACATCTTCGTAAATCACATCACCACCGTCAAACTTGTAGGTCTCACCACCGTCCTTGGAGTTGTAGGTCATGCGCAAAGGCTTACCATCGGCACCTGTAATCACCTTGCCGTCTCTGTTCAGGGCGATAGGAGCTGTCTTGCCGGCTGGCAGGAAGCGGTTGTTGAGGTAATCCACGAGGTCGTTGTTGTCTCTGATCATGATCTTCTCGTTGCCCTCCATGACATAACCCTGGCGACGTAAGTTCTCCAGATAGTCATAGGAGTACTGATATACGCCCTTGTGGCGCAAACCGAAGATAGAACCTAAGGCATTACCCACCTGGATACGCTTGAAGTATTTACCGCGGCTATCTGCAGACCAGTCCTCGTTGATACCATCGAGTACGGTCTGATCCATCTCTGTGATCTTGTTGAAGTTCTGTGCCACGTTGAAGCTGGCATCCATTGAGAATTTACCTGCCTTGATGAACTTCTTGGCGGTGATGTTGAATTCCCAACCCTTGTTCTCCATAGAACCGATGTTCTTCCATGCCAAAGTGGTATAACCGGTCTGTGAAGAAATGGCAACACCTGGGTTCAGCAAGTCTTTCGTCTTCTTATAATAGTAGTTGAAGTCAGCCTCAATCATGTCGTCGAAGAGTCCTAAATTGGCACCTAAGTTCCATGAGGTGGTCTTCTCCCATTTCAGGTCGCTGAGCTGCAGTCCATCTACACGGGTAGAAGGAAGCAGGGTATTGCCGTTACCATACTGGCTGCCGGCTGCATATTTCGCATACTGCAGATACTCGCTGCTTGGAGTTCTACCGTTCACACCCCATGATGGGCGGAATGCCAACATAGAGAGCACCTTGCGAGACCATTTCATCCAAGGCTCGTCGCTGATGTTCCAGCGGACTGACATACCTGGGAAGTAACCCCACTTATTATTGTCGCCGAAACGGGTAGTACCGTCGGCACGTACTGTAAAGTCGGCATTGTAACGACCCTTGTAAGATAAGTGTGTAGAGAATACGCCTGCCATGCTGCGCCACTCACCATTGCTGGTGGACATGTTGGAGATTTCGGCAGGAAGGGTAGGAGATTGTGCACCCAATGGCAACTTGCGCTCACTTACGTTCTGACCATAGCTGGTACCAGAAGTCAACTCCCAACGACCCAACATCATCCAGGCAATATCTTCATTCTTGAACTTAGGAGTGAAGATCAGCTGGTGGCGGGTCTGGAACTGGAATGAGTTGTAGTCATCCATTGTATAGAGGTTGTAGCTATTGTCTTTCCAACCGTTTGTACTCAACGAACCCGGGCAATAGGTAGGGTTGCTCTTGGAGAAGATATCCAGATAAACCTGACCCTCGTAGTCGAGACGGGTCTTGTGGTCGTCATTGCCTAAGAAATAGTAGTTGATGCGGAAGTCTGGAGTGATACGGTAGGTACTCTCGTTGTTCCATGCCAAGTTGGCGATAGCCACAGGGTTACCGATATCGCGTACAGACTTCAGCTGGAGAGAAGAAGTACCGCTGATAGATGAACCATATTCGTCCTTTTCTGCTGAAGGCAGCATGATGTAGTACTCGTTGGTATCGAAGCCGTTACCATCCTCACGGTAGATACTCATGTTAGGAGCCATAGAGAGCGCCTTACCCAAAATGTTGGCATAGCTCTTCTGGTTCTTGGTATAAGTCAATGGGAATTCGGTGGTGAACTTCAGTTTGTCGCTCACATAGTATTCCAAGTTCAAACGGGTAGAGAAACGGTTCAATACCTGCTTGATGATGGTACCGGTCTGGTGGTCATAGTTGGCAGAGATACGGAACACTGCCTTTTCACCACCACCCGAGATGGTGAGTCCGTGGCTCTGGTTCCAACCTATCTGGGTTACTGCCTTCACCCAGTCTGTATTGTCGTTCCAGTTGTTGTACTCAGCCCAACTCTTGTTGTAGTTCAACTCATTGATGTTGGTGGTAGCAGAAGGATTCTGTGTAGGGTTGTAGAGTTCCTCCTTCATCAGCATGGTATATTCATCACCCGAGAGGAGGTTGTAACCCTTAGGCTGCCAGTTGCCCTGGAGTGAGAAGTTGTAGTCGATACGGATCTTACCGCGCTTACCGCGCTTGGTCTTGATACTGATGACACCATTGGCACCACGGGCACCCCAGATAGCGGTAGCAGCGGCATCCTTCATGATGTCGATGCTCTCGATATCGTTCACGTTGATGGAAAGCAAGGAACTGTAGGTCTCCTCTGTTGCGGTTGACCAGTCTGTATCCTTGGCATCTGGCACGTCCATGATGTTACCGTTGACAACGATCAGAGGTTCTGAAGAACCATTGATGGTGGTTACACCACGCATACGCATGGTAGTACCGGCACCGAGGTTACCAGAGTTGGCTACGATGTCGAGACCGGCAATCTGACCCTGCAATGCCTCATCGGCGCTGGTGAAGGCAAGACCATCCACGATATCCATGTTCATGGTCTGGGTAGCAACAGATACCTCGTCCTTAGGGATGCTCAAACCATCACCGCGGAAACGCTGCTTGGCAGTTACGGTGACTGTTCCCAACTCGTTGGCGTCCTTGAGCTGTACCTGGAAATTGGTCTGCGAACCGATGACCTGTGAAAAGGTCTTGTATCCTACGTAGCTGACAACTAACTTATTCTTCGGGTTCTTGATAGCTAACTGGAAGTTACCATTCACGTCGGTAATCGTAGCGTTCACGTTACGGTTGTTGGCATCTTTCTCTATCACATTACAGCCGATGACAGGACCGAACTCATCAGATACGGTACCTGAGATACGGTGGTCTTGAGCAGAGATTGTCATAGCGCTGCATAAGGCACCTACGGTTATGTATGTTCTTATATTGTTCATTGTGTTATAAGCTTGGTTGTGAAATTATTTGTAGAACTTGATTCCATGCTTCTGTGCATAGTATAGGTTCTTGAGATTCTTCAGGCGTGCCTGGTTGGCTTCAGGGGTATTGCTGGCGAAACCGTCGTCGTAACGTTTGCTCCTGCTGAAGCAGAGAGGCTTTGAAATCTCATGGATGGCTGTGAATGAGGATGTTTCTATAGCACCACTCTTGAAGATGTAGTCACGAGCCATGAAGTTGACCAACTTGTCGTCATTTGCATTGATGATGACTGGGTCGTCACCGCCTTCGTCAGTTACATACAACTTGCCGCTGCCACCTTTGACTTTGAGTCGTTTGTAGGCAGAACCGATGGTGCAGGAGGTCATGTATGATCTGTTGCCGTTTCCTACTTCCTGTGCATCTCCGTAGTCGATGGTGTTGTCGGCATAGAGTGCGAAGTCCTGGAAGTGATAGCGGATGAAGTTTCTGATAGCTTCTGCCATCTTCAGTGCCTTAGCCTTGGCAGCCTCGTCATTTGCTGAAGCTTTGTCCATTACTTCCTGTACCTGCTCCCAGGTAGGGAGACCATGTTTGAATGCCAAGGTCATGGCTTCATTGTCTGGTGCATACAGCGTGTAGTTGTAGGTATTGTAGAAGTTGACGTTCTGGTCGAGACAGTCGTACTTCTTGTTTTCTGTTGTATTGCTGGCAAAGACATCGCTGAATACGGTAAACTGCTTCTGTTCGTCTTTATCCATACCGATGCTGGTCAGCAGATTGCTCAGATTGGCTGGTGTACACAGATCCAGGAATTTAGAGAACTGGCTGTTGTCGTTGAGACAGCCATATACACTGGTCTGAGGTGCCTGGATGAGGTGGTCGATGACAAATGCCTTACCATTGCTGTAGCTGGTAGCTTCCTTGATTTCTGAAACCGGATAGCTGTAGTTGCTGCCTGCAATACCATTGATCTGTCCACCGCTTACTACGTTTCCGCCGATGTGACCTCCGTGGATGGCAATCTCACCGCCATGCTTGGTCTTGTAGTATTTATTGGTTACACCTATGTTGTCCTTGGAGACGGACTGTGAAAGTGATACGGTATGATAGTTCAGAATATCAATCAAGCGGTCGGTAACTGCGCCCAACTGAACGGTTGTAGAGTCTGAACTGATAGAACCTGTAGCTGGATTGTATTTGAATGCAGATACAGAGATATTCTTGTCCTTATGCACATCTTTATAATAGAAGTGGAGTACACGAGGACCATCCTTGTAGTTCTTACCTAATGATACTGGATCTACATAATACATGTCGAAAGCTCTATTGCTTGGCAGGAACATGGCATAGTTGGCTGCGCTGGCACGCAGGTAGGCGTAGTAGTTTACCTTCAGCATATCCTTGTCCTGGATAGCCCAGTTGATGACACCCAAGTCTTTTGCCTTTCGGAGCAACGCTGGTGTAGATACAATATTATATGAAATTGGTGGAATCACTCGGTTGAGCATGTAGATGGCACCATTGTTGGCGATACGTACATCGTAGGCATTCTCTTTCTTGATGACATCTTTCAAGGTGAGTCCGATTGGGTCACTCGCCTCGTCCATGATGGTACCGAACTTGCTTGGTACTGACTGTACGAAGGATGCGTTCATCATATTGTTGACGAATGAGCGGATGATGTTGGCTGGAATACTGTCTAAGTTCTCACCGAAATTCTCCTTGGTGAGAGGCTTCTTGGCATAAAGTCCAAGAATGTTGTAACCACCATTGGATGGATTGAGGAAATAGTCTTCTACTGCTTTATCATCAGGAACGAACATCGCACCCATATCGGCGAGCATCGTGCCGTATGTGCTGTAATACTGGTTCCATCCCGGGTCGAAGTTGAGAAGCATATCCTGTGCCAATGCCACCTGCTTTGGATCTCTCTGAAGAGCAACTGCTCCCTGAGAACGCTCGCTGAAATAGCGCCACTGAAAAATGGAGTCAATCATTGGCTTGCCATTGAGGAGGGCATTGTCATTATAGTTTAATGTGGTCTGGGCATCATAGTATGGAGCACAGAAACGGTCGAGCATGCGGCTGAACCACTTGGTGTCCTTGCCTTCTCTGATTATCTGTGCCATGTTGCCCGGAGGTACGATGACACCGTCAGTCTGGTTTACATAACCGTTCTGACAGGTTACGTCCTTAGCTATAATCTTGTTCTTGAAGATAAAGGTACCACCCGACTCGTATGGTCTTCCTGTGATGGCGGCAAAGTCTTCGCTGTTGATACCATTGTTGAGCATCTGCTCCTGGGTAAAATGAACCATCATAGGACGGGTGTTGTCCATTACTACGTCGATTCCACCTTTTATATATGGAGTCCAATAAGAGTTGTTGGCTGGCAACTCAGAAGCCCATACATGATGGATGGTGTCGGTAGCGTTGGCAGAGGTCTGGTGTTTCATGGCAATGCCTCGGGTAACAGAACTGTTGGAACTTTCCACATTGGAAAGCATTTCTGTCAGGATGGCATTGTCAAGGATAGAAGTGTAGAACAGTTGTTTTTTCATGGACTCTGTCAAGTCTTCATACGATTTGGCGTTCCATTTGTTGCTCTTGAAGAACTCGTTGAATGCAGAGTCGTTAGCTGCAAACACAGTCTTTGAACCTGTTTTTGACATGACCTCCTTGTATCCAAGGTCATCAATCAGGCGAAGATAGGTTTTGAATGTACCATGAAGACTACTGGCTTCACTTGGATTTTCCAGCTCTTCATAGATACTCTTACCCAAATTCGTCGGGATGTTGCCCTTGTCGTCGAGGTCGTAAGAGTCAGTACATGCATAGAAGCCTGAGATGGCTAAAGTAGCGCATATACCGAGCATCGCATGACGCGATTGATTGATAAAGCGGTTGCTCATGTTATTGTTTATTTTGTTGTTTAGAAGTTTCAATGTGTTGATGTTTAGATTTCTCCTTTTAACAGTTATTTGCTATCTTAAACGAAATTTATTCTGCAAATAAAACCCTCCGATGGTGCTTGTGCTGGCGAAAAATGCCACGCTTTTCCGGATATTTGGAATAGTTTCAGTTTCATTTCGATTGAATCAAATTTTGTTGTTAGGATACTTTCGTTAGTTATTTTGGGTGCAAAGATAGTAATACTTTAATTAAATAATGCTATTTTTTTTGAAAAATATCTCTGCGTTAACGAAGATTAACTAAGTATTTGTTTGCCTCTCGTTTTTTCTTGTTACCTTTTTGGAGTGATAAGTGCTAAAACTACACTATTATATAATGTATAATCCTGCTTTTATGTAGTTTTCACACCCATTTTGGTTAAATAATCTAAAAACCAAGCATTTTTTTCGCTTAAAAACTTGTATGTTACGGTTAAATTACTAATTTTGCAACCAGATAAAACTTTAATTAAATGAAGCTAATAACTTCATCAACCTATTAAACCAAAAAATAACGCATGGACAAACGTTTACTTTATTCAGCAGTTTTGGTTGCTTCATTAAGCACCAATTATGCACAAGCTCATGTGGAAGATCCTACTCTTCCAAATCCAGTACAGTTGAAACTGGATGGTACTGATACCGTAGCTATCAAGAATATCTTGGCAGACCAGTGGCTTACCAATGGTAATGCTTATGGCACCCAGACAAGTTTGGGCACATCAGGTCTTGGCTTTGTTATCGTTCCTAATAAGGGCGATGATGGTCAGCCTAATGGTACCTATTCTTTCTGTAATGATAAATCTGGTAAGTTTGGTGACTTTTCTAACAAGATATTCCTTAACTCATTTGATGAAAATGGTGGTAACTCTTATGTTGATTACAATAATCAAGGTGTAGAGAAAACCTATTGGAAAGTTACACCTAATGGTACTACTTTCAGATTCCAGTCTAACGAGCAGCCTGATACTTATGCCGGCTATAAGCCTAATGATAATGGATTAGATGGTAAAGGTGAGACTGCTGTAGATGGTCTGTTCCGCCCTGCTTTGACAGCTGATGCCAATTATGGTCTTGATTGGGCTGCTTATCCTTATACTTATTTCTATCGCTTAGAGAAGTTGAAGGATCAGATTAATTCTGCAATTGATGAAGGAGTAGATGTGGCTGCAGTAGAAGCTATCTACAATAATCCTAACGCTGCATATTGGCAGCTGAAGGAAGCTTCTCGCATGATTACTGATGCAAGAAGAAATAAGGCAATGGCTGAAGCTACCGCTGAATCTCCTGTAAATATTACAGAATATGTTCCAGACGCCAATTGTGATGCTTTGACTGGTTGGACTCATGATTGTATATATGATGATAAGGGTGATGTTGGTCATGGCGGTCATGGTACCAATTGGCAGCTTCAGTCTCATAAATATACAGCAACTGATGGATACGAGACAGAAAAGTTTATTGAGCGCTGGGTGAGTGGAAATTCTGATCCTGTAACAAATACTGAAGTTGCTGGTGCTGGTCGCCTCAGTGACGGTGTTCTCTCTCAGACTTTGCACAACCTGCCTGCGGGTGGTTATAAGGTGACATGCTATGCGATGGCAACCCAGCAGTCTAAGGGTAATGACTATAAGGTAGAGGGTGTTTCTGTATTCGCAGATACCAAGGCTACTAAAAATTCTCAGACTGTTGCTACCAAGGCTGAAGTACCTCAGAAGTATGAATTCCTCCTGGATATCAAGGAAGGTGAGGATTTGACTATCGGCTTCAAGCTGGATAATTGTACTGCTAACTGGGTATTCGTAGATAATTTCCAGATTGAGTATTGTGGTTCAAGCTTCAAGGCTATGAACTTGGCAGATGTGCAGAAAGCTGCTGCAGAACTCGAGGCTCAGATGGGTGGTATGGAAGTATGCCCTACTTATACCGATAAGGCAAGCGAACTAATTGCTGCTGTAGGTGAGATGACAACAGATACTGATGAAGCTGAAATCAATGCAATGAAGCAGCAACTTGCTGATATCGCTGCAAAGATTGACAAGAGCTCTGCATTGTATGCTGAATTAACAGAGTTGGATGCAACTATTGGAGATTTCTTATCAGAAGGACCTGCAGGAACTGAAGTTGATGAATTAGAGAAATTATATAATGATTGTGGATATGAAGTTAATGAGAGTGTATCAGACTTGCTGTCCTCTTTCTCTCTTAATAATGAGCAGTTGACACAGTATATGGCAGACTTGAAGGTCTTGTTAGAGGCTGCTCAGAATGCAAGTATCAAGCCAGGTGATGATATCACAAGAAAGATCGTGAACCCATCATTCGATAATGGTAAGGAAGGCTGGACTGTCAAGGAAGGAAACCCTACATTTAATGAAACTTACAAAAACTGCGAGGTATATCAAGGCACATTTGATATCTATCAGGATATTACCAATATTCCTGATGGTGTTTATGAATTGTCAGTACTTGCTTTCCAGCGTGTAGCAGGTAATGATATTGCTTCTGTTGCTCATGATAATGGTACAGAGGATATTACTGCGTTTATCTATGCAAATGATTTGGAGACTCCATTTACCTCTCCTTATACATACGGTATGAAGGAAAATTCAGGTGATGACTATAAATATAATCTGAATGGCGAGGAAGTTTACATCCCTAACTCTATGAAGGGTATGGCTGCTGCCACTACGGAGAATCCAGAAGCTTATACAGTAACCGTTCCTATGTTTGTAGAGGGTGGTACACTTCGTATCGGTGTACGTGAAAAGAGACGTCCTTCTAATGGTACGGCCGACTGGGCTATCTGGGATAACTTCAGGTTGAAGTATATTGGTGGCAAGAGTGAGGCTCTGAATGTGGTAACAACACCATTGATTGCTAAGGCTGCTGGCTTGCTTGATTCTAAGATGAATGCTGACGTACGCACTCAGTTGGCGGCTGCTAAGACTGCTCTTGAAACAGAAGCAACAGTTCCAGGTATTCATGCATTGAGTGCTGCCATTGAGGCTGCTAACACCTCTATTGAGGCTTATAAGCCACTTCAGACTGCTATTGAGACTGCTCAGACCCGTTACGACGAAAATGAAGCTTCTTCTACTACTTCTGATGCAGCTAAGGGCTTGTATAATGCAGCTAAGACTACTGCTGAGAATATTTATAATAATGGTACAGCTGCTGATGCTGAGATACCTGCTGCTATCAAGGCTTTGAATGAAGGTGTAACTAAGTACGTCATCCATGATGTCATTGCTGATGCTTCAGAAACAACCCCTGCAGATATCACCAAGGTTATCGCCAACAGTGATTTCGCAACCATGAGTAGTACTGGTTGGGATGTGAAAGATGGAACAATGGGATTCCAGTCTGGTAATAACGTTGAGGCTGGTGAGTTCTTCAACTGTACATTCAACTTGCAGCAGACATTGGTAGGTCTTCCTGCTGGTATGTATCGCTTGACAACTCAGGCTTTCTATCGTAATGGTAGTGACGCTTCAGCTAAGGTTGACGGTAGTGATGATCAGTTGAAGTATGATGTCAACGAGAATGCATACCTCTACTTCTCTGATAAGGAAATTCTAACAGAAGAGGGTAAGAAGGTTGCTACTGAACTCCCAGAGAGCAAGCAGGCTATCAAGACCATTACTGCACATAAGATTGCTGAAGACACTTGGAATAGCGTAGGTTTGAGTGATAATGGAGGTCTGAAAAAGATGGATGATGGAATGTATATTCCAGACAACATGATTACTGCTCAGGCATTCTTCAAATCTGCTGCTGGCAGCGCATACGATTCTGAGCCATTGAATTTCAACTATAATGGTAGTAGCGATTTCCGTATCGGTTTGATCAAGAATGTAACTGTAACCAATGACTGGACAATCGTTAAGAACTTCAAGTTATATTATCTCGGCGTTGATCCTACAGGTATCAGCGAGATCGTTACAGATGCAAATGCTGTGGCAACTAAGATCTACAATGCAAGCGGTATGCAGATTGGTAAACTTCAGAAGGGTATCAATATCATTGAGACCGTGATGAAGGATGGTTCTAAGAAGGTGAAGAAGGTAGTCGTTAAGTAATAGCGACTGGTTTTTGAACTAACATAACTTTAAAGGCAGACGGAACGCAGAGAGTGAAAACCTTCTGTTTTCTGTCTGCCTTTTTCCTTTTCTTTATTCAACTTATTTTTTTACATCAACTCTATCTCTGAATAATTCATGAGCTTAAGTAAACCTATACTCTTTTGTACTTCTCTCTGTATGTCTTTGGCAGCTACAGCGCAGGTAACGATGACCATCGATGCCCAAAAACGTGCGGCTGCTATCAGCGAACACCAATACGGACTGTTCTTCGAAGAAATCAATCATGCGGGAGATGGTGGCTTATATGCGGAACTCATCAGAAACCGATCTTTCGAGGATAATAATACAACCCCTGAATGCTGGTCTGCTATCCAGCAAAACGGACAGAACGTGAAACTCTCCCTGAATACATCGCAGGTGATGAACAAGGCACAGCAAACCTGTCTGCAACTTTCGGTTTCCGGCGCAAGCGCAACTCAAAAAGCAGGAGTCTGTAATACGGGCTTCTGGGGAATGCACTTTGAGACAGATTCTACCTATACGCTCCGTGTGTGGGTAAAAGCTTCAACTAATTTTAATGGAAAAATATACGGACAACTCCAGCAGAATGATGGAGCTGCAGTTTCTGGGGAAGTGCAGTTGGAAGGCTCTTTGAAGTCTAATTCCTGGACTCTGTTGACTGCCCGAATTAAGGCAAATGCTTCTTGTGAGAAAGGTCGTTTTGCATTGCTTACCTCTTGTGACGGCAGCATGCTGATCGATGTAGTCTCACTCATGCCTTATACCTGGAAAGATCGCAAGAATGGTTTGCGCCCTGACCTTGCCCAACTTCTTGATGATACCAAACCTACCTTCCTCCGTTTCCCTGGCGGTTGTTACGTGGAAGGACAGGATGCACTGGAAAATTCCTTCCAGTGGAAGAATACTCTCGGTCCGATAGAGGAACGTCCGGGACATTGGAACCATAACTGGCGTTACCGCTCTTCTGATGGCTTGGGTTATGATGAATACCTGCAGATGTGTGAAGATTTGAATGCCGCTCCGATGTTTGTGGTCAATGTAGGTCTGGGACATGGCTTTACCGTTCCTTTTGAACAGGTAGATACCTTAGTGCAGAACACCTTGGATGCCATCGAATATGCCAATGGGGATGAGAGTACCGAATGGGGACGCCGTCGCATCGCCAATGGTCATGTGAAACCTTACGGACTTAAGTTTATTGAGGTGGGCAATGAGAATGGCCAGCCTGAGGCTCGTGAGGAATACAGTCGCCGCTATGCTAAATTCTATGAAGCTATTCATGCCAAATATCCGGAGATAGTTATCATCGGTAATGTGGAGGCATGGGGTACTGATAATCCTGCATGGGTCTTGGATTCACCGGTTGATCTCGTGGATGAGCATTACTATCGCTCCTACCAGTGGATGAGAAACAATTATCATAAGTACGACCGTTACAACCGTAGCATAGGTGTGTATAATGGTGAATATGCTGCCAATTCCGGTTCTTATGGCAGGTATGGCAACTTGAACAGTGCCTTGGGAGAGGCTATCTACATGTTGGGTATGGAGAAAAACTCCGATGTCTGCAAGTTGGCAAGCTTTGCACCAATCTTTACCCACGAGGAAGACCCGCTGTGGGCATACGATATGATCCACTTCAATGCGGCAAAGAATTTCTGTACACCTTCTTATTATGTGCAGAAACTTCTGGGGAACAACTTGGGCAAGCAGAATCTGCTATGGACTGAAACGGGTAATTCTTCTTCAGTTCCAAACAGTCAGGTGGGTGTAGGCTCTTGGAATACTCAGGTCTCTTATGATGATGTGGAGGTCAAGGGAAATGACGGAAGTACAATATGGAAGGATGATTTCTCTTCTTCACAGAATACCTGGAATGCAGGAACCGGTTCATGGAGTATCCGTGATGGAGAATTGAAGCAGACCGCTTCTTCTACCAACTGTACTTATATTAATACGCAAAAGCTTTCTTCTCAGAAATATACCTACAAGCTTCGTGCAAAGAAAAACGGAGGTGGAGAAGGCTTCCTCGTTATTTTCAATTATCAGGATGCCGATAACTACTGCTGGTGGAATCTCGGTGGATGGAATAATACTGCTCATGGAGTAGAAATGTGTGTGAATGGTTCGAAATCTACACTTGCCACTGCTTCCGGTTATATCGAGAACAACCGCTGGTATGATATCGAGATCGAGGTGGATGGTACGGCTGTTACTTGCAAGTTGGATGGTACGGTGATTCATCAGTTTACAATACCAGCTGAACAGCAGATTTATCAGTCTGCACAGTTGGATGAAGAGAAGGGGCTTCTCTATCTAAAGGTGGTAAATCCTAATCAGGCGGCAACCACGCTCCAGCTGAATCTCAAGAACATGAAGGCTGACGGGGGCTCTGTGGTTCGACTGACCTCTGCCAACGGTACTGACGAGAATACAATGGAAGAACCTTTCAACGTGACTCCTACGGAAGAAATCAGTCTGTCTGATGTCAAGACCTTGGAGATTCCGGCTTTCTCTCTCAACGTATTCAAGTTGAAGGTGAGTGAGGTGGCTGATGAAGTGAAGGACGATGTCTTGGCTGAGGATGCTGATAAGTATGGTTATCTCTATGCCCACATGCATGGTTCCCAGGAATTTACTTCTTTCGCCCTGAGCCGCTATGGTAATAGTTATCGTGATCTCTTCAATGGTGGTGAGGTCTTCGATACCAAGAAGTTTACGCAGACGGGCGGTATGCGTGATGCGTATGTGATGCGTACGGAGAGTGGCAAGTACATGTTGGCTGGTACTGATATGACTTCCAAATTGGGTTGGACAAGTAACCATATTATGGTTCTGATGCTCAGCAACGACCTCGTTCATTGGGACAAGAGCATTAGCATCGACCTCGAGAGTGAGGAAAATATGAAGGCACTTGGTCTGACTGATGTTAAGGATATGACTGCAGCCTGGGCACCGCAGGTAATCTATGATCCTGTGACCCAAAAGTATGTGGTTTATTATTCTGTTGGTTTCCCTGATCGCCATCGTATCTATTACTCTTTGGTCAATGAGGATTTGACTGAGATTTCAGCACCTAAGCTTTACTTCGATCCGGACTATGACATCATTGATGCCGATATCGTATATAATAAGGTGGATGGTGAATATGTCATGATCTACAAGACGGAGAGTGGGGAGCATCATCTCAAACAGGCAAGAGCAAAATTCCTGGTGCCTACAGACCAGACTACGGGTACCTGCCAGTGGCAGTTGGATCCAAACTTTGATGTCTATGAGCCTAATAAGTCTATCGAAGCGCCAAGTTTGTTCAGACCGATCAACAGCCGTACCTGGAAGTTGGCTTATGTGAACTATAGTGGTGGTGGTTATCGTATGCTGGATCTGGATGAACATTGTCAGAATCCTACCGGAATGACCAATATCAAGGGCAGTGTAAACCCTCAGCATGGTTCGTTCCTGAAGTTGACTGAGCGGGAATATACCCATCTCGAAACATGGGAAAAGGTGGTCAATGCACTGGATGAGGCTAAGAAGTTGCAGGCTGTTCGCCCGATTGATATTCTGGCAGAAGCCATCGCCTTGGGAGAACAGGCTTTGAACGAATCGGGTACTTTCGATGAAGAATACGAGGCAATGCAAAAGGCTTATATTGCCTTACAGAATGCTTTGACGGGTTATGATGAATATCTCCGCCAGTTGGCAGCAGAGGGTAAACTGTCTGATATGACCTTCCTGCTCCAGAATCCAGACTTCTCTCAGGGAAGACAAGGCTGGAGTGGAACTGGCTTTACGGCTGCTGCCCAGGGCGTAGCTGAGCATTATTACAAGACATTTGATTTCTATCAGCAACTCTCCGGTCTGCCAAATGGACGTTATCGTGTAGAGGTGCAGAGTTTCTACCGTGCAGGCGGTAAGAAGGATGCTTCGGCTGCTCATGAGAATGGTTCAGAGACTATCAATGCCCTTTTCTATGCCAACAATGAGGAGAAGTCGGTATGCTCTCTTTATGATGCGGATATCTATACCGTTTCTCCTTATACCTATCCAGACAATGTGACAGAGGCGAATGCGGCATTCAATACCCATGACCTCTATCATAATACATTGGAATGTGTGGTAACGGATGGTACTTTGAAATTAGGCATCAGGAGCAATCAGATGATCAACGATGACTGGTGCTGTTTTGACAACTTCAAACTGATTTATCTGGATGCAGAGACGGATATCCAAGGAGTTCTGGGTGATAAGAAGGAAGGAAATTCTTCCCCTATCTACAGACTCGATGGTATGAAGGTTGGCAAGAAACCTGCTCAGGGTATCTATATCCAGGGTGGTAAGAAACATTTGAGCAAGTAATGCGCAAAATATCATAAACTGACAATGCGCAAAATAACATAAACTAACTGACTAAATAATAAAGATGAGAAAGATATATCATAAAGCAATCATCATGTTGAGCGTAGCCTGTATGGGCTACGCTACACCTGCTTTTGCAGCAGATGCAGTCGTGAAGACCAACAAGGCCTGGTTGAGCGGTGCTACCCATATTTATGGTCGTATGACCGTAAGTGGCATTACATCAGGCAATATCAAGGAGAAGGGCTTCTGCTATTCTTCTGTCAACCAGATGCCAACGGTGGAGGATGGAACAAGCAAGAATTATCTGTCTAATCAGGGAGAAATCTACAATATCTCCAAGTTGGAGCCTGCTACGGTATATTACATCCGTGCCTACGTCAAGCAGACCAATGGCAACGTAGTCTATGGTGATCCTGTGAAAGCCATTACTCGTCCGAAGGGTGGTGTTACTTATAACATCAATGATGGTTTCCCTTCTGATGCGCTGAATCGTGTTCAGTCTGCTGCCAAGGATGCTATTGATTTATGGAATGAATATACGGGTATTCATGGACTTCATATCACCATTAATTATGGTGCTCAAACGCCTACTGCAGACTGTAGTTATGGCGGTTGGATGCGAGTAGGACCGAATGCTTCCTATCAGAAGACGGGTACTCTGCTCCATGAGATGCTGCATGCCATCGGCGTGGGAACCCATGCCACCTGGCAGAATTCTTTCCTCCGTGCCAATACTACCAGCGGTTATTGGTTGGGTGTGCGTGCTACCCGTGCCTTGCGCTTCTTGGACAATAGTACGACGACCCGCTTGAATGGCGATGGTACCCACATGTGGCCATACGGTGTGAATGGAGCACATGAGGATAATGGTACTCAGATTCTTTATGTTGGAAACTCGCTCTTGGCTGAGGCTTTGGGAGAAGATGGACTGGCACCAACAACCGGTCAGTTTGCTACTCCTGCCTATGTCTTTGAACAGGACGACCAGCAGAAGTATTATCTCAAAAATGAGGGATATGGTCTGGGTTCGAAGTTCTTGCGTGTGGATAAGAACGGTAACTTACAGTGGATGGCGATGAGTGATGAGGATGCTACGACCAATGACAGTGTGGCATGGAACATTACTTTCGACCCTGCTACCTGCTACTATTCCCTGAAGAATGTGGCAACAGGCAAGTATCTTTCATACAATTCTACCGGTACCAATGGTATCAAGACCAAGGAAGTGACAGAACTGACAAATCGTGAACGTTTCCATTTCCTGCCTTCCTCTGTAGAAGTGGAAAAGGTGGGTGGCGAGATGCGCACGGGTTATTGGATAGCTCATGTGCAGAATAATTCTGCTTATTGTCTGACTGCTCAGAAAACGAATGCCACAACTTCTGCTAATTTGAAATTCTCTCAGGAGGCAGGTGACCAGCGTTGGTTGATTCTTACTGCTGATGAGGCGAAGGAGTTGTCACAGAATTACAGAAATGGTGTTGCCGATGAACTGAATGTCCAGATTGAAAAAGCAACAGCCTTGTTGGCTGTTCCTCATCAGGAAACGGTGGAAGGTGCGGATGCTACTTTCGAAGGTGTGTTAGCAGAAATGAAAGAGTTAGCTCAAACAGGATTGGCAGACGAATTGGAGCAAGCAAAGACAGACCTTCTGAAAGCAGTGAAAACATTCTTGGGTGGTGTACAGGCAACAGAAGCTGACAAGCCTTTTGATATTTCCTTCTTGATTCAGAATGCAGGAATGGATGCACTTGAAGGATGGACGGTTTCTCCAGAACCTACCCTCAATTATTCCTGTGCTGAATATTACCAGAAGTCCGTGGATATCAGTCAGAAATTGAAATCTATGCCTAAGGGTGTGTATGAGATGAAGGTTCAGGCTTTCCAGCGTCCAGGAACCACTGCCCAAGTGAATACCGACTATGCTGCAGGAACTGACAAGGTGGCTGCCTATATGTATATGGGAACTGAAAAAAACAAGCAGAACATCTGTAATATCATGGCGGATGCCCAGACCCGTAAGTTGAATATAGGTAAAGAAGCTGCTGCGGGAACGAAGTATGTGCCTGATGATATGCAGTCTGCTCATGCTTATTTCGAAAAGGGGCTTTATGAGAATACGTTGAAATATACAACCAAGTATAAATCGACGATTACCATTGGTTTGAAGGGAGATAATGTCCTGTCAAATTATTGGGTCATCTTTGATAATTTCCGCCTCTATTATTATGGTGAAAAAGAACCTGTCGCTTCTGGAATTCAGGAGATCAAGGTAGAGAAACCTGTAGAGAAACAGGGTGTCTATACTTTAGGCGGACAGAAAGTGAAAGACCAGGCTGAAGATTTGCAGGACTTACCCCAAGGCATCTATATCATCAATGGAAAGAAGATGGTAGTAAAGTAGAAAATAACAAGAACTAATTTTTAAATAAGAATAAACTTAAACCATGCAGAAAAGAAAACTGTTTTTAACCTGTTTGTTGGCGGCATCCCTGTCGATGTTCGCCGACAACACGAGCCAGACGGTGAAAGAGGTAACGGGCTCGGTTACCTTGGACGGAGAGGTGGATTACCACATCTCCTCGACCACGCCTTTCGCCACAACCGGTAGTATCAACATCACCAATACGGATCATGCGACCGTCATCTTTGATAATTTGTTGCCAAGCAAGGCTGTGAAATTCCTGAGCAACGTAAAGATCAATGGTGAAGCGGCAAGAAATGGTTCCAACTGTCAGGTGCGTATCTATAATGCCGGTGCTATGATTTTACCTTATTCCGGAAATCAACCTTTGACAGTATTTACAGAGGCAGATTTCGGTGGAGAGTCTTCTAATAATTTTGTTGTCAATACTAAGTATAACTTGACATCAAGTAATAAAATTTTTAATAATCATATCAGAAGTTTTATCCTGAAACGTGGATACATGGTCTGTTTAGGTACCCAGGGAGATGGTACAGGCTATAGCCGTGTGTTCATCGCCGATAAAGCGGATAAGAAAATCAACTTGGCAAGTGTTTCCAAACCACTCAACGGTAGAGTTTCTTACATCCGCATCAGCAAGTGGAATGATGTCATCAAGCGTGGATGGGCTGGATTCTGGAGCAATGATGTACAGGAGAAATTCAAAACGGGATGGGCTTACAACTGGGATGCCAGTATTCATGATGATTGGGTAGATCGTGAGTATGTAACCCAGCATCACCATGAGGGATGGCCTGGTATTGCCGATGTGGGTAATAACTCGGGTAGTGCCAATATCTTAGGTAACAACGAACCGGATAATAAGGCGGATGACAAGGAACAGGATATTGATGTCAAGAATGTGTTGGCTAACTGGCCTCAGATGATGGCTACCGGTCGCCGTTTGGGTTCTCCTGCTGTAGCTGGTGATTATAATTGGCTTTATGAATTTATCGACTCTGTGGATGCCCGTGGCTGGCGCTGTGACTTTATTGCCGTTCATGCTTATTGGTATAAAGATCAGCCGGGCTGGAAGAGCCAGCTGGAAAGTATCAGTAAACGATGTGGCGGTCGCCCTATCTGGATTACAGAGATGAACTATGGTGCCAACTGGACAGGATGGCCTGGAAGTGATACCAAAGGAACTGATGCCAATTATGCAATTGAGTTGCAGCACATGGGTCCGGTTCTCGACTATCTGAATGATGCTCCTTATATAGAGCGTTATGCTTTCTATAATAATGTACAGGACTGCCGTTATGCGATAGCTGGAGATAAGTTGACGCCGATAGGCGAGAAGTATGCTGCCTTAGCACCTAAGTTGGCTTACAACTCCGACTATGAGTATGTTCCTCGGAATCCTCGTACCTATAATCCTTCAGACCTGACCGTATCTTTTGTGCCACGTACGAAGACTTGTGCCATGACATTCAAAAACCATAGCGGAGAGTTTGTAGATGACATCATGGTAGAGCGTAAAAAAGGATTGTATGGACAGTGGGAGTGTGTCAGTCATCTTGAAGCAGTAGAGGATACTGCCCGCACTTATTCTTATCAGGAGAAGGTAGAAGAGGCTGGTAACTATTTCTATCGTATCCATGTGATAGATTTCTTGGGAAGAGACCGCTTTTCTTCTGAGGTAGCAAATACGGTGAATGGTTCTGAAGGTTCTGCTGATTTCCAATGGGGAACTATGTCTGCTGCAAATGATGAAGATGTCTATAGTTTCTATGAGCATGGATTCGAAAGCAACCCAGTTGTGGTTTTTGGAGGTACAACCGGTGTAAATTTTAAGACTCGTGCTCAGGAGGTTGTCAATGCTATCACTACGAGTTATTTCACATCGAAGTTCTTTCCTTGGAATGCGCTCGACTCGGATCCTAATGATTTTTCCAGTGGAACAGAGCATGCCTCGTTTATTGTAGCAAAACCTGGTAATGGTACCTTGGGCTCTCTTCATTATGAGACGGGTCTCATTACGGATGAAGCTGGTACTGTAGTAAAAGTGGGTGGTGATACGATAGAATATAAGTTTAAGCAACCATTTGCTGAGGCTCCTGTGGTATTCGTGACCCCGAATTCTACCTTGAAGTATCCTGTGAAAGCTCGTGCTTGGGAAATTACCAAAGATGGTTTTAAGGTGGTGCTGACTCGCCAGGTGGAAGCCAGTAAATTTGGAAAGGTTATCGTTAAACAACGTGTTTCCTTTTTTGCCATCGAGAAGGGTAGTACGACCGCATTTGACAAGATCATCTCTGTAGGCAATCAGGATATGGAATTTACATCAACTATTTCTCGTTATCAGTTAAACTATGGCAAAAAATTGAATAATCCAAAACTGATTTTCCAATATCAGTCTTTCAATCGTCCGCTCTTGTCATTGATGCGATTGGTAAGTTTGGATGATCTTTATGAAACAAAGTCTTATGCTAATGTTCGAGTAGTGGGCGACTCTTCTGATCCAAATAAAACAATCAGTAGGTTAAAGCCAATCAGAGAGACTGTGGGCTGGATGGCTATCAGTGACGACGAATCGGCAGGTACAGGTATCCAGAATGTTGCTGGCAGTGAAACGGCTGATCTTTCAGTAGAGGTAAATGGCGGTATGGTCAACATTCGTGATGCCAAGGCTACAGCTGTGGCTGTCTATACTGCTTCTGGTGCAAAGGTTGCTTCTGCCAACTTCCAAGGTGGTGAGGCGCATTTCGATTTGGCTTCCTTGCCTGCTGGCATCTTGGTCATCAAGGCCAATTCCGGCAAGTTCTCCAAATTGGTTATTCGCCGATAAAGCCGAGAATATGAGCGTTTTGTAGTATATATAATAAGGTGTGTTCCGAAGAAAGTCGGAATGCACCTTTTTTAGTCTAAGTATGTAAATACGAACTAAGAATAAGATAGAAGATTGACAAGTTGTCTTGTCCTAGAAAAAGTTGACACAGTATAAATCAACTTAAAAATAATAAA
>ENA-OPCK01000315-OPCK01000315.1-human-gut-metagenome-genome-assembly--contig:-NODE-315-length-27250-cov-31.155359_pt1 | contig 27250 bp, 55 predicted proteins | sample MGYA00241249_ERZ501478 | MGnify/ENA primary metagenome ERZ501478 (study PRJEB25962, sample SAMEA2042629) | human gut metagenome | biome: human gut; feature: human-associated habitat; material: faeces...
GGTTTTGTGGGATAATCTTAGATACGCCCACCATTGAGAAGATGATCTTCTTGTCTGTATCAGCCATAACTTTTTGATATTTATAATGTTGTGGTTGTTTTAAAATATGTCTGCTTGCATATTGATTGCATTTTTACTTCTTTGCAAGCAAATCCATTAGCTGCTTGATTTGGGCATCTTTCTGTGCGAGCTGCTCACGGAGTAGCCTGTTTTCTCGCTCTAGTGCATTCTCACTACCACCAAGGATATTTGCTGCCTTGCTGAAAGATGAATCTTCTGATGCGCTCATAGCATCCTGCACAGCTTTCTCAACATTGCTACCGATGTTGATGTCTCCACCTATACTATATGCAGTTCTAACAAAGATGTTACCTGTGCCGTTTTCAAGCCACTCACGACTAACACCGAGTTTCTTGCTTATCTTATATAGGTCTTTGCTTGTTATTCCATACTCGCCCTTTAGCTTCTTGCGGAAGTTCCCAGGGTCAATATCAACTTTCTTTGCGAATGCATTGGCACTATCACCACTATCATTCATAAGGGTCTTTATCCGCCCAATTAACTCTAAATTACTCTCCATAGTTGCAAATACGTAACTAAATCACACTAATAGTGTTAATAAATATTTAAATCACACGATTTCACCCGAAAATATTTGGTGATTTCGAGTAATTGTAGTACCTTTGCAACCGTCAATCAGTTAGTGATACTGAAAGACGAAAGCAAGGTGGAATGAGTGTAATCACCCATCCTAAACGTTTGACACCGCAAAGATACGTGTTTTACCTCGTTTCACCAAGTTTTTTTAGTTAATAATTTGAAACGAGTTAGAAATAATTAGGAAATGAAAGCGAATAAGGTTACTGCCGAAGATGTAAAGAATATCGGTGTAGGTGGCCAGTTAGTAGTTGAATTACCAAACTATCTCGCTTGTGTTGCAGCAAAGGGGGCTGTTACTTACGTAAAGAAAGCCTACCCAAGGGATGATGGAAATGTGTATTACACTTTCCTAAAAGGCAACACAATTACAATTGGTCTTACAGACCCTCATACAAGAGATATTATTCTTGGTGAGAATGTTAAGTACCGAAAGCGAGTGAAGGCTGAGTAAAATAATAAATAATGTATAGGAGGTTGAAATGGAAGAGATTATCAAGAAAGAAACAATGACATCGCTCGAAATAGCAACGGTTACAGGGAAACAGCATCAACACGTTTTACGTGATATTGATAGTTTGTTAGCGCAAGGTGTAGATGCGTCCAATTTTGGACTGACCTCTTACACTGATAAATCGAACAGACAACAAAGATGTTACAGTCTTACCAAAAAAGGTTGCTTAATACTCGCAAGCGGTTACGATGCACTTCTTCGAGAGAAAATAATCAATCGTTGGGAAGAACTGGAGATAAAAGAACGAGAACAGTATCAGGTTCCTCAATCGTTTGCCGAAGCTCTTATGTTAGCTGCAAAGCAACAGCAACAAATTGAGGAGCAACAAAAACAGCTCGAAGCAAACTCAAAAGAGATTGTTGAGTTGAACGGAGCGATAGCAGAAATGAAACCAAAGGTTACTTACGTTGATATGATTCTTGCAAGTAAGGAAACGGTGGCAACAACGCAAATTGCACAGGACTACGGATATTCCGCAAAGGCGTTCAATGTTCTTCTAAGGAATTTCGGCATCCATCACAAAGTTGGTGGTCAATGGATATTGTACGCTAAATTCCTTCCTTATGGCTACGTTCAGTCAGATACGATTGCGATAACGCACAGAAATGGTTCTGCTGGTTCGGTGATGCACACTAAGTGGACGCAAAAAGGTAGGCTTTTCTTGTATGACGAATTAAAGGAACACGATGTTTTTCCTTTGATTGAGCGAAAACAGGAGGATTAGCCTATGACACCGAAAAAGAAAGTAGTGGTCGAAAAGATTGCTAAGAAATGGCTATCAACTGAGGAAGCTGCATCATACATAGGTATGGGAAAGTCGTTCATAGTTGAATTGAGAAAGAGCGGAAAGTTACCACACTGCATGATAGGTCACTCTGCATTCTTCCTCGCAAGCGATATAGATAATCTGCTTGAAAGCCATCGTGTGTATTAATGAAGTTTTGTTTCATACTTACAAAGCGTGGTAAATGGGCGAGTAAATGCTGATTCGTTTGTGCTCGCCCAATATGGTTTCGTAGCTCAGTTGGTCAGAGCGGTCGGCTGTTAACCGATAGGTCGCAGGTTCAAGCCCTGCCGAAACCGCAATTCTTTTTTATTCTGTTTAGTACTCACAAGGAGCAAAGGTAAGTCCTTTAACCTTATAAAGGAGGTAGTTTGGGCAGCTATTTTCTTGCAATCTAAGTGAGGAACAAAAGATTAAAGAATGAGTTCTTTGACATATTGATAAAATGCACAGAATAGTATGCGCATATAAGAATGTAGTAAAGGAGCGGCATTGGCACGCGGTGATATTACGAAATGGTATGCGATATACGTAAGACTAGTAATTCTGTTATTGACGAAATTATCACCGATGAACTACCACGGAAATGATATTGGCATCCAGCCAAGCGAGAAGGATTGTCGTGGAAAGCAAAGGGTAATGACGATTACAAAGATAACAGTCTAGCCAACTCTGAATAGAGTTGAGTCAAAGAATGAGACTTAAACACTATTTTAAAGTAGAGATTACTTCTCAATACTTTAATTAAATAACAACAAAGAGATACTTGGTGTAAATGGAAGCACGTCATACAACTAGAAGATACCGTTCTTATCGTATGGAAATGTTGGTTCGAATCCGGCAATATCTCCAACAATTTTCTGAAGACTGAATTGAATATTCAGACTCTCATGTTTCTAGTATCTTTCTTGTCTGTGAAGATATAAAGATGTTGTTTACTTTATTTTAAGCATTTATTGAATTGAAAATTAGGAAAATGCAGCTTGTTTGTGAAGATAGGCTGCACAAATCGCAAGTTGGAGCAGTTGGCAGCTCGCTAGGTTCATGTCCTAGAGGTCATTGGTTCGAATCCAATACTTGCAACAAAATTTGTTAATTTAAGGTTCAGATATTGATACACAAATTTATTGTGGAAATTCTATTTTAGGCATTTTTGGTTATTAGTTAAAGATTCAAATTCATCTGGTTCGTGAGAATCGGATGATTCTTTTAGACATCAAAGTTCTAAATGTTTTATAATGTTTTCCCTCGCTATTCGCAAGGGTGGCGAGGTTTTTGGTTCTATGGTGTAACGGTAGCACAAGAGATTTTGGTTCTCTTAGAGATTGTTCGATTCAGTCTAGAACTACTGCAATTTTTTTCATCGATGTACTTCTGCTTGTGAAAGTAGTAGTGCTTTATTTATTATACACTTTTTTAAGTGTTTCTTTTACTTAAATAATTTATTTTTTTTCTCAACTGCTTGTGATAAGTCGTTGAGTTTGTCCTTAAAGCATGTAGGCATGCGCTACATACGCAGATTTAAAGCTCCGACCAGTATTGTAGAGAAGATGGTTCGATTCCATCTAAGGGCGCATTTTTTACTTTGTCATAAGAAAAATGATTAAATTTTAAAATTAGGCTGTTTTTCCTTGGCGGTCAGATTATTAAGTTAGTCTGCCGCCAAGGTTTTTACGAAAAGAACATGAAGATTATATATAGTATAAAGGTTCACAGAGACCACTTGAAAACGCTGCAAGGTCTGAAATGCTTGCAGTCTGTTGATGTCGGTGAAGATGGTAAGTCAATTACTTGTCAGTTCAAAGACAACAAGACTAGGGGTTGTCTGATTGCTCATACAAATGATTGGCTTGTTGAATTCGCGACAGGAGAATGGCAGAAGTTTGGTGATGCTGCTTACCAACAACTAGTTTGGAATCCGAGCAACGTATCTAAAGAATATTAGCTATGGCTGCTGCTAGGGTTGTTCAATACAAGTACACATCAAAAGATGGTACTGAGTACGATAGTAAAGAAGAATATCTGTATCACCAAATTCTTCTTGCTGATAAACGAGTTTCTTGTATTCACAGACAAGTGAAACTCAGCATATTCAAATCCCTTTATATGATTGTGCCGAAACAACTCAAAACAAAGGTTCGGTATGACAAAAGACTGATGGTTAGCGGTCATAGCTATAAACCAGACTTCATATTTTGGGAAGACGGAAAATTGATTGTTTGTGATGTAAAATCAAAGTACACTCATTCTCTCAGGGAGTTCAGAATAACTGCCAAGGGGTGTATCAGTAAGATTGTCGCACACAACAAGAAACGTCATAATGGTGAGCCGTTTGTGGTTTTCCGTGAAGCTATCCATATCAAGAAGAATGAATGGGAGATAATCGACTATCCACCTGACGGAAATAGTTATTGTTTTAGTTAGTTGTGTAAAACCGCCCCTACGCTGACTAAGGTTGTCGTAGATAGGATGTGGAGTTGCTCTTTGGGCAAGAGTATGAATCGAAAACGCACCAAGGGGAAATAAAACCTCTCGTAAGTTTGGCATGTGGTGTGTCTTTTGAAACCTCGGAAACGAAGCATCCTTTTAAAAACAGTTTAATATATGAATACAAAAGAATTAGACGGTTATCTGAAATTCCTTTCTGAGAAACAGACTGCCGTTCAAGAAAGCGGTTTTGATGTTGAGGATAGCAATTTGAGTCCTCAACTATTCCCATTTCAGAAGTATTGTGTTAAGCGAGCATTGAAAGTTGGTCGCTTTGCTATGTTTGAGGACTGTGGATTGGGTAAAGAGCAGCCTTATTCAGAACCTGTACTAACACCTACTGGTTTTGTTGAAATGGGAAGTCTGAAAGTTGGTGATTATGTTATTTCTGCAAATGGAAATAAAACAAAAATCACAAACATATACGAGCAAGGTGTTAAAGATGTGTATAAGGTATCTTTTAGCGATGGAACATACACAAGATGCGGATTAAATCATTTGTGGAATGTTAGAACCTTAAACGATTGTTCTAAAAACAAAGACTATCGCACAATGGAATTGAAAGACATTATGGCTGATTATATTGGGGTTAGAAACGATGATAAAAGATACCCTAATAAACCACGTAATGTTTATAAATATTCTATTCCAGTGAACGAAAAAGTATCTTGGGATATTGTTGAAAATATTACAATTCATCCTTATCTTCTTGGTGTTATACTCGGTGATGGAAGTATCTCTCAAAGAGGTGTGAAAATCTCAAAACCGAATAAGTCAATCCATGATAAATTACGTACATTAGACCTTCATGGAGATGTTGTTTCTGATTTTTACAAAGACGGAATGTCTTATTCCGTACATAATGAAGTAACAAATAAGACTAGTTGGACGCAAAAAGAGTTGGAAAAGTTAAACCTGATGGGGCACAAGTCTATCGACAAGTTTATTCCTTCTAACTATCTTTATGCGTCAGTAGAGAGTAGGGAAGAATTACTGCAAGGTTTGATAGATACTGATGGACATTTGGTTAAAGGTGGAAACGTTATAGAATATAGTACTGCATCCGAAAGACTTATGAATGACGTTTCTTTTCTTGCTCGTTCATTAGGTTACATGGTTAGAGTGAAAAAACGTATATCTTACTATGATAAGAGTGGAAAACGTTTTCCTAATTTCCGTGTTTATCTTTACAAGAATTGCAGAAAGCTAAAGAATATTGTCAACATTGAGAAAGAAGGACAAGAGAAACAGCGTTGTATCTATGTTGAAGATAGTTCTCACTTGTATCTTACTCGCGACTTTATTGTAACTCATAACACTGTTCAGCAATTAGAGTGGGCACAACAAGTGGTTAACCACATTAATAAACCTGTTCTTATTCTTGCACCATTGGGTGTTATAGGTCAGACAATCAAAGAAGGAGTTCATTTCGGTTACAAAGTAAATGAAATTGCTCTTACGACATTCGACCAAGACCTTTCGGCTGGTATCTATATTACCAACTATGACAATATGGATAACATAGATGCTTATCTGTTTGGGGGGGTCGTTCTTGATGAGAGTTCAATATTGAAGAACTTTGCAGGTAAGACAAGAACCGCTCTTATTGAGGACTTCAAGAATACACCTTATAAGTTATGTTGTACAGCAACTCCTTCTCCAAACGACACAACCGAGCTTTGTAATCATGCAGAGTTCTTGAATATTATGACAAGAAACGAAATGCTTGCGATGTATTTTGTACATGATGGCGGCTCTACATCTGATTGGAGACTGAAAGGTCATGCACAACAAGACTTCTGGGATTTCGTTTCTACTTGGGCAGTCATGCTCAGTAAACCATCTGATATTGGTTTTAGCGATGATGGATATATTCTTCCACCGATGAATGTTATTGAAGACTACATCGTTACCGAAAAGAAAGATAACGGTGCTCTCTTTAATGATATGGCAGTGTCTGCAACAGATTTTCACAAAGAACTTAGAAGAACTATCAAGCAACGTCTTGAAAGAGTTGCTGAGATTGTTAATGCTTCTTCTGAGAATTGGATTATCTGGATTGGGCAAGATGAGGAAGGTAAGGTTCTTCGTGAGCTGATTCCCGATGCAGTTGAGGTTAAAGGTAGTGATAGCAAGCAATACAAGAAAGATAAGTTGCTCGGATTTGCCAATAACGAGTTCAGAGTGCTTGTCACTAAGTTGAAGATTGCATCATTCGGTCTTAACTATCAGAACTGCCGTAATCAGATGTTTGCTTCACTTGATTTTTCATTTGAAGCTACCTATCAAGGTATCAGACGTTCATATCGCTTCGGTCAGAAAGATGAGGTGAATATCCACATCATTACTCTTGATACGATGCAGAACGTGAAATCATCATTCGAGGAAAAGCAAAAGCAGTTCCTTGAAATGCAGAAGTCTATGACCGAAGCTATGTGTCGTAACATCAATAATCAGATAAAGTTAAAGAAGATGGAAGTTGACAACAAGTATCAATCAAAAAACTGTGACATTCGCCTAGGCGATTGCGTACAGCTCATTCAGAATGTTCCCGATGAGAGTATAGGATTCTCTATTTTCTCTCCACCATTTGCGGAACTTTACACATATTCCGATAAGTTAGAGGATATGGGTAATTCAAAGGACTATAAGGAGTTCTTTACTGCCTTCAAATATCTTGTCAAGGAATTGTACAGAGTTCTTTGGAGCGGTCGTAACGTTGCCGTACATTGTATGGACTTGCCTATCCAAAAAGGTAAGGAAGGATATATCGGTCTTCGTGACTTCTCAGGTATGATTCTTGAAGCATTTCAAGAAGTAGGCTTCATCTATCACTCAAGAGTAACGATTTGGAAGAATCCTGTAACTGAAATGCAGAGAACAAAGGCACTCGGTCTTCTCCATAAGCAAGTAAAGAAAGATGCGGCTATGAGTCGTGTTGGCATCCCTGACTATCTTATGGTATTCCGAAAGGAAGGCGAGCATGAACACCCAGTTCATTGTGATATATCTGTTGATACTTGGCAAAAGTATGCTTCGCCAGTGTGGATGGATATTGATTACTCTAAAACACTTAATGGTATTAAGGGGCGTGACGAGAATGACGAGAAGCATATCTGTCCTCTTCAATTGGAAACAATCGAGCGAGCAATAACTCTTTGGAGTAACAAGGGTGATAAGGTTCTTACACCATTCCTTGGAATTGGCTCTGAGGTTTATCAGTCAATTAAGATGGGTCGCTTTGGTGTCGGCTTTGAATTAAAGGATAGTTACTTTAATGAAGCTGTAAAGAATTGCAAAGCTGCCGAGGCTGATACAAATGCACCTACATTGTTCGATATGTAATTTTTCATTTGCCCTTATATATGCAATTCACGTGAATCGGTGTGGTGGAACTTGCGTGATGTTCACTATGTAATAGTCTGAGCACTGCACCGATTATTCTTTGGATATTATTTTCTTTCATAACCAAGCCCAACCGATGATAGTGTTCCTTGGGCAAGAACGATAATGGTACGACACTGCTAGAAATAGTAGCACTCTTGAAATTTGGTGGCTATCATCGGTACTTTAGATGTCTTTAGAGTAGGTCAATGTTTAACGAGCCAAGGCAGTTCCGACCGACCATCGGGAAATAGTCAATACAATCCTTGTAGGATTCATCACTTAAATTTTGCCAACTGCCGAGGCTCATTTTTTTTCAAAGTATGGGAGGTGTATAATGGCGAGATTAACGATTGAAGAATTAAAGAAAGACCCATTGACAAAAGGCGATTTTGAGCGTATGAAAATTATGGGATTAGACCCAAATGAGCCTTGGGCGTTAGTTTGTAAGATATTGGATTTTTGTGACGATGGTTACTTTAATATGAGAGCTTTGAATCTATTCTTCATATATGTAACTGGTTACTTCGATTGTTATCGTATATTAAATTCTGAAAAGATAGAAAAGATTAAAAAAGTTTTTGGATAATGAAAGGTATGTATTATATATGCTATCTTGTTGCCATGCTTGTTCTTGTAGTCGCTGCCGAGATAATCAACTTCGCAAGCAAGACAGTATGCGGCAAGAAAGTTATCAAATGTTTTGATTTATGAGTATAATTTTATTTGCGCTTGCTGCAACCTTTCTTATGTTCGCAGTTGCTGGCGCAATAGCGATGATGCTAGGTCTGGATAAAGAAGATTAGCAAAATGAGAAGTGAATCAAGGCGCAGTCAGCTCGACCACGAAAGATATATGAGAAATAGTGAAGAAAGACTGCAAAAGCAAAGAGATTATTACAGAGATAATACTGAACTTTGCAAGGCTAGCGTAAAGCGATGCAAAAAGAAAAGAGTAGAAAGAGAAAAAAATATTATTGTTTAATTAATTAAATATGTAGCTATTATGGCAAAAGACAAAATTAAGTTGGTTTTCGAGATTGACCGTTTTAAGGTTATCGGTTGTGTCGCACATAACTGTGAGACAAAGGAAGAGTACGATGAATTGGTGAAAATCATCAATGGTACTGATGAGGTTGTTCGTAATGACGCAGAAATCGAGAAGACAAATTGTGTGCTGATTCTCGACCAGTTGTTGCACGACAACGAGAACTTGGCTCTTCGCAAACGTCTGGAGAGCGAAAACGAAACACTCCACAATGGTGAAGGTGACGGTAATGGTAACGTAAAGTGCATCGAAATCAAAGGCAAGGTTGCCAAGGACTTCTTCGATAAGCTTGCGTCTTTGGTAGAAGAAGGAAAGGATGGTGAGTAATGAGAGCAAGAACAGCATCTTGGTATGAGACTAGAATCAAGTACCAAAAGACAATGGAGGATGGCTCGGAGAAAGTAGTCAATGAACTTTATGTTGTTGATGCACTTTCTTGCACCGAGGCAGAAACATCTGTCATTGAAGAAATGAGTTGCTATATTTGCGGTGATTCTGCCGTTACAAGCGCAAAGAAAACCAACTATGGCGAGATTTTCTTCTCTGACTTAGATGAAGATGATAAGTGGTACAAGGCAAAGTGCCAGTTTATCACTATTGATGAGAAATCTGAAAAAGAGAAGCGTTCTAACGTAACTTATCTGGTTCAGGCTAAGTCGTTGGCACGTGCTCTTCGATACTTTGATGAGGTGATGGGGAAGACAATGATTGATTACGACATTGTAGGTCTTAACAAAACTCATGTCTTCGATGTATTCGAGCATCACGCCCCATCTTCCGAAAATAAAGAGGAAAAGAATGAGTAGAATCGACAAACTTATAGTATCTATGCCGTCAAAAATGGCTAATGCAGTAATCCATCAACGCAAGTTACACGCTTGCTTGATGGAACTTACTGCAAACAAGTCAAGAGAAGTGGCGGCTAGAGCTATTTTTCTGAATTACCAAGATGGTGATGGCAGAAAGTTAGGTACAATTCCACATTATTACGAAAGACCTACAACTACTGGTTCGGTAATGGTGGAGACGTACTTTAGTTATATTGATAGAGTACATTAAATCTCAAAACTATGGCAAACAGTAAAATCGCAACTTTCTACAAAAGAAGCTGCCACGATTGTATATTTCTCCAAGTCTGCAAAGACCCTAATGCAAGCTACAATGGTGATTACGTTTGCAAAGATTGGGAATGGAAATATGAGTGATTATTTTTTTAGTTTTAAACGCAAAATGAGTAATACACAAGTTGCGACACAACAAAACAATATGTCGCTCGGTGAGTTAATGCACTCACCTGCCGTTGTTGGGAAACTCAACGAGGTTTGGAATAGCCCACAAATGGCTAATAGCTTCATGAGTTCGGTTATCAGCGTGGCTAATGGAAATCCGCAGCTTAGAAATGCTGAGCCTATGAGCATTATCGGTGCTGCTATGGTTGCAGCAACAATGCAGTTGCAGGTTATTCCTACGCTAGGTCAGTGCTATATTATTCCTTATGGAAAGAAAGCACAATTTCAAGTTGGTTACTTAGGATTGCTCCAACTTTGCCAACGAAGCGGTCAGTTTAAGAAAATCCTCACTGCTCCTATTCACGAAGGAGAATATGTGTCAGGTGATGAGTTCGATGAAGAGTATGTCTTCGACAAGAAACAAAAGAAGTCAGATAAGGTTATCGGTTATATGGCTAAGTTTGAACTTCTCAATGGTTTCACGAAGGTTGCTTATTGGGATATTGACAAGGTGAAGGCTCATGCTACAAAGTTTAGCCAAGCTTTCAGAGCTGGTTTCAATTCTCCTTGGAAGTCTGATTTCGATGCTATGGCTCAGAAGACGGTTCTCAAATCCATTTTGAAGTTTGCTCCTAAATCAATCGAAATGCAGAATGCGGTTACTTTCGACCAATCGGTTATCAATACCAATACTTCTGATGTTCAAGATTTGGATATTGATGCTTTTGCTCCAGAATATGTTGATAACATCGAAAGCGAGAAGAAAGAAAATATTGCTGCAAAGGCTGCCGAAGCTGCCAAGGCTGATGCTGCCAAGAAGGAGGAACAGAAATGATTACCGACAATGTAGAACAACGGAGCTTGACGTGGTTCAGAAATAGGATAGGTCACATAACAGGTTCAAAGGTTGCTGACCTTATGAAGTCTGGTCGTAAGAAAGATGAGGTTTTCTCAGATACGGCTAAATCGTATCTTTACCAAATTGCAGGTGAACGTCTTTTCAATCCCGATTTCTTGAACGATGATGATATATTCCAAGACTACATCGACCAAGTTTCCGTAAACACCAAGGCAATGCAGTGGGGTGCTGATATGGAAGACCAAGCAAAGGCTTGTTTCGTTCAACTCAACGATGGTGTAGAGATTGCGGAAGTTTCTTCTTGTAAGCACGATACAATCCCTTACTTCGCGGCTTCACCTGATGGTGCAATCTATGGTCGTGATGGTGGTGATATTAAGATTATTGAGGTTAAATGCCCTAACATCAATACTTATATGAAGTATCGCACACTTATTCACGATGCTGCATCACTCAAAGAAGTTGAGCCAAAGTACTACTGGCAGATGATGGCTGAAATGAGCTGCACTGGTGCTACAAGCGGTATATTCATTACATACTGCCCTTGGTTGTCTAAGCCTATTCATTGGGCAGAAATCGAGAGAAACGGAGACGATGTAACGCTTATGGAGGCTAGGGTTATGTTGGCAAATGAGTTTATTGACGAAATTATTAATATGTAATAATGGAACTACAAGGAAAAATTATTGTGGTGCTGCCTGAAAGAAGCGGAACATCACAAAGAGGTAATCAGTGGCGTAGTATTTCCTATGTGTTGGAAACGCAAGAGCAGTACCCTAAGAAACTGGCATTCGATGTTACAAACGATAAGATAGACCAACTTAACATTCAGTTTGGTGAAATTCTTACCGTTCAGTTCGACATCAACGCTAGAGAATATAATGGAAGATGGTTTAACTCGGTAAATGCTTGGAACGTTATCCGTCAGACACAGCAAGCTCCTGCGCAAGGTGGTGGTTTTAGTGGTAACGTTCAGTCTGGAGCGCAAGCGGCGCAACAAGCTATGGCAAGTTCTGCTAATGCTGCTGGCGTAGCAAACCCGACGAATCAGCAAAATCTGTTTCCACCTGAACAGCAGACTGCACAGCAGCCAGCGCAACCACAAGGGGATAGTTCGGATTTACCATTTTGATGAAAAGGTAGAATTAATTAAACGAGCATTCAACGCTTATGTGGTTCAATCTGAAAAATGTGTTTGAACTTGAAAAGTTTAGAGAAAAAGTAACCGAATTGGAGAACAAATGTGCTATGGTAGAATTAAAAGAGAAGCGTGGGCGTTCATTAAATCAGAATGCCTACCTTCATTTACTTCTATCTGCCTTTGCGCTTCAATACGGATACACTCTAGATGAAGTCAAAACACATTTCTATAAGCTAGTAGTGAATAAAGATATATTCCTCAGAGAGGGGGTTGATAAATTCACAGGAGAATGCTATAAGTATCTTCGTTCTTCTGCTGACCTTACGAAAGACGAAATGAGCAAATCAATTTCTGATTTTAAATCGTATGCAAAAGAAGAAGCTGGATTTGATTTCCCTGATTCTGATGAATATATCGCACTACTGCATATTAAGCATGATATAGAAAGACAACAAAATTACATACAATAGCTTATGATGTTACCAACTAACATACGTCAGAAGTCTAGCGAATTGTTCCCTAATGACGCAGAGAAACAGAGAATATTTCTTATGGGTGCTGCATTTTCGTTAGGAAACGATTTGTCGGATTTCGAGATTACTACAGAGCAAAAACAAGAAGAATATTATCCTTGCAAAGAAGCTCTTGAAATGTGGCTTGCATATAAGAAAGAAAAACGTCAGACTTACAAGCCACGTGGGTTAGAAGCTCTTAAAAAGAAACTTCTACAGTTGTCAAATGGAAATCCCGAATACGCAAAGGAAATCGTTGAGTATTCTATGGGCAACAACTACACTGGGTTGTTCAGCCCTAAAATTAATTACGCAAATAGTTATGAACAACAGCAACGAACTTTCAACAAAATTAGTTCAATACTTGCCGACTGAATGTAGCCAAGCGGTAGCAAAATATGGCAAACAATATGCGCTATTCTTGGATAAATATCCTACTCTGCAAAATCGGACAGATGCAATTACATCTGTATATGATTCTGTAGCTAGAGGCGGTATGTCGTTTGTTAGTATTGATAAGTACTTCAAAGATGGCGCAAGCGAGTTTTGGATTAAGATAATGCTTATCGACTTGTTTATGGTTATTGGAGCTATCGATTCGACTACTCCTTATCAGTTCAAGGCTATGGCACAGCGTATCAGACAAGAATACTATCACCTTACGCCTAGTGAGCTTACTAGATTCTTCTACGAGTTTTCTATGGGTGAGTATGGCGAAATCTATGTAGGAAAGACAGTAAATCCTCAAAAACTTTTTATTGCTCTCGAAAAATACATGTGTAAGCTCTATGAAAAGAGAGCCGAAATTGATTCTCAAAAGTTAGCTGAGAAACAAAAGAAAGAAGATGAGGAATCTAGAAGAAAAGCAATATCCTACGAAGAACATTGCCGCTTAAAGGGTGTTGATATTGAAAAATCGCCTCTTGAAAAGCTAAAGCAAAAGCTTGAAAAAGAATCAAAACGAGACCAAAATGGCAGACGTAAGTAAAATGGCAGAGGAATGGCTCAGTGAGCACCCTGATGCGACAAAGAAAGAAATATGGTTGGCTGGTTATTGGAAATCTACCGATAACTGGTGTAACCGAACTAAGTAAATTTTAGAATTATGACGCAGAAAGAACGTTTTGAGAACGCTACCACCAAACAGGCGGTAGTGTTCATCTGTATCTACTCCTGGGTTATTGTGAGAAACCTAGGAAGAGTAATCAACAAGGCGGTACACAAGCTGCCCTGGTTGTTCATCGCAGTAACAGTAGTAATATCATTCATCGTTAGCTTCGTCTTTATATCTAAGGCTAGAGCAGAGCGAGATAGCTACAATCAGAAGCTAGTACACGCAACGCAGCAGCTTGACAGCTTCTATGCTGCATACGGAAACTTAAAATCAAAGTAATATGGACGGAATGGTAATCAATAATTTGTCTGCACAAGCAACTACAGAATGCGGACTGCTGCAACAAGAACTTCTTAAATCGTTTGTTGAGGCTGAAAAACAAAACGGTATTACAGAAAGCCTAATGAAAAGATTGGCATCCAAAAAGATAGATGTAATATCAGATATGTATGGAAATGTACATGTTACCAATGATAAATTTGGCGAGTGTGGTAGCGACTTTTACATTGATGCAACCGCTGATAGAATTACGTTGACTCTAAAATATTACGTTAATAGGATTCCTTTGGACGGTTTATCTAAGCACGACAAAAGTGTTGCTAGACGTTATAATAAATATGTGTACAGTTACGATACAGCCAATAATGTATCATCTGGTTTTAAGACATTTTGCCCTTGGGGTGGTCTTACAGGTCGTTGCGATTGGAGTTACTCTATTGATGATATTCTCAAAAGTGATTTTCTAACAGAAGGCATTAGTATTGATAATGCAATAGGTGGTGTGTTTAAAGTCTTTCTTAAATAGTATGCAGACAAATTGGAATCCAAATAATTCGTGTGTACTCGCAAGTGTTCCTCTTGCAGTTCCATCAAAAGAACAGATAAGCAAACTCTACATGCTTTTCTACTCTATGTTAGGCGGCTTTGCTAAAATTGTCAAGTCTAACATAGATGAAACATTCAAACTAGTATCGGAAGATGAAAAGCTATTTAAGTTTGACGTAAAGAGAAGAATGATAGAGGCGAAGGAATTTTCCGATGAATTGATTGACTTATTCAAAGAACGAATGAAAGCTGACGGCATGTCTGAGATATGGGATAAGCTTACTTTTATCATAAAGTTCAATCTGCAAGATGATGTAAGAAAATGTTATTATGCGTTAGATAACCAATTTTCAAAGCATCATATTGAAAGACATAAGATGTACACAATGACTGTTATGTCTGGAATATTGAGCGGAATGCTTGAATCTTCTGTTTCTGCATTTAAAAAGACAATGGATGAATATAATGGTTCTTGGGCAACCAATATTGCAGAATACTTTATTATCCCAATTAAGGGTGTTCATTCTCGTATGCGTAATGCCGTGGAAGCTATATATCCTGAATCTGTAGATAAGAAAGTGTTTTCAGAGTGCCCTGACAAACTCTCTCTCGGATTCGAAATCATCGGGAAAAAGGTGCTTGATTATAAACGTGCCGAAAAAGCACTTGCAGATGCTTGTATATTCAGTGGTCTTAATCTTGATATAAACGGAATTATCGTAGATGGAGAAGACGCACAAGATAACACTGGCACTCCTTGGAATGAAGCTCAATTAAGAGCATTAAAAACAGGTTACCCAGACTCCTCTAACAAAGATATTGCTAGAATAGTTGGCAGAAGCGTTTACGCAGTCGCTAAACAAGCTAAGAAACTCGGATTGAAGAAATCTGAGGAATATCTCAGAGAGACTAGAATAGCTAACTTAAAACGTAAGAAAAATGAAAAAGATTCCAAAACTTTACACAAAGAACAGTAAAGGTCGCTATCAGGAATACAAGATTCCTGACCTTGATATATCGAAGACTTTCTATAGAAAGATAAATGGAAAGTATGAACCTACGAATATGCTATTGTATGACTCTATAGAAGAGGGTGTATGGGTAGTTACTCGACAGTCTTCAACAGTTAACATTATTCGTGCAGATTACCTTCGTGAGAGTTTCCACCTTGACAAGGCTGCCGACATTGAGCGTTTCCCTCTGTCAAAGATGGGACACATCAAGAAGGTTGCAGAACGTATAATTGATGAGCTGAGACTTGGTAATACAGACTCTAGAGCTATGACAAATCACGAACTTGTCAATTTAGTTGTCGGGCTTGTCTATAAATACAACGAGGAGGTGTAACTATGGAAGATTTACCTATAGGCTCAGAAATCGCCTTGAAGGTGATTGAGAACGAGAAAAATGAATGTAATGGATGTTTTTTCGATGAGATAAGTAGTAACATTTATGAGAATGTTTGTGGTGACTTTAACTGTAGCGCAAGCACAAGAAAAGACGGAAAGAATGTTCAATTCAAAAGAGTGAAATAATATGGCTACAGCAAATTTTGAAATTGGAAATAAAGAATTTGAGGTACGTTTCATACGTGAATCAGGTTATCCTCCAACTAAGAAGGAACGTGGCTCATCATTGGTTGAGTATGATGTAACTACATACAAGAATAATCAGCCAATGATAAAGAAATTCAATCAGAAGAAACGAGTCTATTTCGACCTTGAAGGTAATGTTTATAAGGATAAGCAGAGCAACAAGGTGTGGTTCAATTTTTATAAAGCAAGTTAATGATTATGGAAGAAAAGATTAATATAGCGGAGATATTAAAGAATAAACCGCAAGGGACTAAGTTATATGACTTGTTATATAATATAGATGTAGAGTTAGATACTATCAGTACTACTGATACAGAAACAGTAGTTTGGTGTACAAATGAGACTGATAATAATACTACTTGCCATCGTGGCTATTCCGAATTTGGTACAGTAAGAGGATGTTCTGATGGTTTACAGATTCTCCTTCCTTCAAAATCAATGCGTGACTGGCGCAAGTTTAATTGGAAGAAGGGCGATGTACTTATCAGCAACGATGGTAAGAAAGAAGTCTTCTTTAACGGATTCACAGATGATACCTATGCCTTATTTAAGGCAAAGCACGGATTTAAAATCCTTTCTGATGGGAATACCATATATCTTGCGGATGAAGATGGTATTGCAACGAGTGATTACACTCTCGAAACCGAGGAGGCAGCCAAGACCTACATCAACATCATCGAGGAGCGTTTGGGTAGCAAACTCAATCGTAAAACTTTGGAAGTAGAGAAACCTCAGCCCGAGTTCAAGGATGGAGATATTGTGTTTATGAAAGGAATTAAAAGTAAACTTTTTGCAAATTGTATTTTCATCTTAAGAAGTGAATATAAAGATGGAGACGAAAGAGCTTTTTACTATGCTTTCTATAATGCTGACGATAAATTTACTACAGCTGAATATGGTTATACAAGAGTTCATTATAGTCTCCGCCCAGCAACTGACTCTGAGAAGCAGCAACTCTTTGATGCTCTCGCAAAGAAAGGCAAGACTTGGGATGCAGAGAAGAAACAGATTGTGGATTTGAAGCCAAAGTTTGATGAGCTGAAACCATTCGATAATGTGTTGGTTAGACATCAAAAAACAGAGGAATGGCGTGCAAATATATTTAGCCATACAGATAAGACAGATGAATATCTTGACTATGTATGTGTTAATGGTAGATGGGAGTTCTGCATCCCTTACGAAGGCAACGAATCATTGTTAGGTACAACTAAAGACGTGGAGGGATAGATATGATTAGAGACGATGTAAAGATAATTGTAACACCAACTGGTGTATCACTTAAAGAAGCCTTGACTAAAGAAGAAGTTAAGGCACTCAATGAAGAAGCTTCCATCTATATGAATTATGAAATCCCAGAAGTAAAGCTTGGTGGCAACCCTCCTAGTGGCAAGGAAAGCCGTAGAACTAGGAGAATGTTAGAACTCAGAAAAAGAAAGGGTAGATTATGAATGATGAAAGCATAGATGTTAACATTAGTTTTATCAATAATGATTATTTCTCAATATCTGTAAGGAATGGGTATATTTCAGTTATTGGTAGAATAACCAAGTTAGAGATGGAAAAATTTGTAAAGGCTCAATATTTCGAGATTAAAGAGATATTGGATAAAAATAGTAAGAAAGGAAGATAATTATGATAGACAAATATAAAATAGCAAAAGCCGCACGACAAATATCAGAATATGTTGTAGATGCTAAAGGTTTTGATGATTCAAAGCCTACACATCTTGCATTCTTAGATGGTCATGTTGATGGCTTTAACGCAGGTGCTAAGTGGGCTATCAATGAGTTCTTGAAGGACTTGTGGCATCCTGCTAGTGAAAAACCAGCAGATAATGAAGATATACTTGTAGAATCTACATTCGGTAGCACATCTTATGAATTAAGTTTAGGAATGTATTACTGTATTGATGAATGTGATGAATATCATGGAGATTCATGGGAAGTTCAAGCCGCTAAACAAAGAGTTACTCGTTGGCTTTATGTTGATGACATACTACCAAAAGAATGAGGTAAGCAATGAAAGAGCTTAAAGATTTGGTTGTTGGTGATAAGGTTGTTGCTTACGACAAATACGACAGCAGAAGAATTGCTATTGTTGAAAGAATAACAAAAACTTTGGTCGTTGTAAACAATATTAAATACCGAAAGTCTGACGGATTTGCATCTGGAGAATCTTATATCTTCTCTCGTAGAATTGAAATCCCTAAAGATGAGGAGCAGATAAAGGCAATAAAACTAGAATATCGTAAACGAATTATCATTCATAGAATACATAATCTCAATCTGAATGACTATCCGTTAGAAGTGTTGGAAAAAGTCTATATTGAATTAGGAGGAAATTAATATGGAAGAACTTAAAGTTGGAGAAAGAGTAACCACTACTCTTGAAGTTGTCGAGCAAGGTGATTCATGTGAAGGTTGTTTTTTTACTGACAAAGAAGGATGCCCTTATTTATGTTTTAAGGATATGCGTTCTGATGGTAAGGATGTAATTTTTAAAGAAGTTAAGTAAAGCGTATGGATAAGTTAGAATACATTCCAGGAGATTTGGTCTCTGTATATGTAGGTATAAAGAAATATATCGTTGAGGTAATTGGTACGGAAAACGAAAATGAAGCACTCTTATATCAAATCAAGTTCCCAAACGGAGAAATTCAATATGCTGATAAGGATAATATTGTTCCGATTCCTCTCACTCCTGAGATTCTAGAGAAGAATGGATGGAGAACACAAAACAGATGGTACTATTACTTAGATGTAGCAGAAGGGTTTATTTCTTATATTGGGATAGACTTTAAGCATAAATCTAATAAAGGTCATCTATATGTAGAGGTTGATGGAAATAATATGGTAGAGATACAATACTGCCACGAACTCCAGCATTTTCTTTTCGGCTTGAACATTAATCACAAAATGGAGGTGTAGGTATGGCAAAGTGTCCTTTTAATAAATATAAAGAGTGTCAAGAATCAGATTCGAGATATTGTTATTGTACTCTTCCATGTGATGTGTATAATAATTATAAGAATAAGTTGTTAACTTAAAATTATAGAGATATGAAATTAGGAGAACTCAGAAAAATCATAGCAGATATAGACACAGTATATGATAATTGTGATGTAACTTGTTATGAGAGCAATGGTAATTTAGGATATGCAAGTATTGCAACTACTGCTTATCTTGGTAAGACGTATGTAAATCAAGGCTATCCTATACGTAGAACATTTCAAATTCAATTTGAATTACCAGATAAAATTAAAAATAATTATTTAAAGTAACTAACCGTCCTTATAGGACATAAATATAAGTAATATGAAAAAGATTATTTTGGCAGCCTTAGTCGTTGCAAGTTTGTTCGCTTCTTGCTCTAGCGAGAAGACTTTTAAAAAGAAAGATGGCTCTACGATTACAGCAAAGCCTTATGGCTGGGCTAGTAAGGAAAACAAAGTAGAAGGTGTTAACTACGAGTTGAATGCTCCAGATGTTGTAGTATCTATCATCTTCGCTCCATCAATTATCGCTCCTGCTTTACTGACGGCTTATGATGTTTGGGAACCAGTATCATATACTGAGCCATCTAAGTAATCAACCACCCTCTCCTACAAAAGGGAGAGGGTAAAAATAAGAGAATATGAAGAAAATCATGTTTAATGACAAGTATGGTCTGACAAAGGCGGTATTTGAGGGAAGAAAGACTCAGACAAGACGTATTCTGAATCCTACAATGCTTTTCGAGCGTTTGAACACGTACGAAGGATGGACAAAAGAATCTATTGCTGATTGGAAGGAATCTTGTAAAGACAGACTTTATAAATCAGATGGTGAAGAACTGAAAAAAATGCTTGATTACGCCTTGGAACATTCACCATACAAGGTTGGTGATAAGGTAGCTATTGCGCAAAGATACATAGACCTTGTAAATAATGATGAGTTCTATCGTCTTTGTGGCATTCATGGGATGCCATTAGAGTGTATTAAATACGAAAAAGGTTGCGACAACAAAATGTTTGTTAAAGCAGACCTTATGCCGTATCATATTCATATCAAGGATGTGAGAATAGAGCGATTGCAAGACATCAGCGAAGAAGACTGCCTTGCAGAAGGTATCGTAGATTTCGAGAGCAAAATAAACAAGGCGCATTTCTATAGTATAACAGAAAAATCTGCAACCTATAGTACTCCAAGAGAGCCATTTGCTCAACTCATCGACAAACTTTCAGGAAAAGGCACATGGGCAAGTAACCCATTCGTGTTTGTTTATAACTTTAGTTAATAAGAGAATATGAAAACAATAGATTGGGAACAACGCAGATATGAGATTGCAAAAGAAGTATTTCCTTCCCTGCTTAATGCAGAAGGGAAGTTTAATGCACCTTTCGCTGCAAAACTTGCTATTGGTTGCGCTGATGCTTTAATTAACAAATTAAAAGAAAGCAAAGGAGGGTAAGTAATGACTAGAGAAGAGTTAAGAAATAATTATGAAAAAGAAATCTGTGAGTTATGCTGCCGAGAGTATTATACTAGCAGAGTACTCCCAGAATCACTTTGCGAAGGTCAGTTTTGCGAAGAGGCAGAAGATTATTTCGCAGATGAACATAATATAAAATTGGAGGATTGATATGACAATAGAAAAACTTATTCAGAAGGCTTATGAGTTCGAGAAAAAGAACAAAAGTTTCACTTGGAAGCCTAAAGATTTCCCTGAGGATATGAGCGAAAGTAGTACTATTGATGAGCTTGTGTCAGAAGGAGATAATATGTATGATGCTTTGAAAGAAGCGGTTGAGTTAATTCACGACCTAGCGGTTGAGTTAGAAATTAAAGATGCAATTGAGGGCGCAAGCAATGGAAAATAAAACATATTCAGAATTAATTAAAGATTCAAGGCGAAAGGTTGATTTGGTTAAAACAAATCCGTCCGCAAGCGATACTGAGCTTCTCTTAGCTGATAGTCTCACTAGTATCATTGAAGCTCTTGATGCTATAAACAAAAAGGCTGATAAAGCTATTTCTGATATAGGTTAGAGGTAATATTTATCGTTAACAAATAAAGAAGAAACAATGGACAGAAATCAAGCTAAAGAATTTTATCCTTTCTTGCAAGCTTTTGCAGAAGGCAAGATAATAGAAACAAGAAGAAAACCAACCGCAGACAACAACGGAGTAACAAAAGATGGTTGGTTTGAGTTCAATGATTGGACTGAAATGAAGGAACTTGAATATTGGGCAAACGTGGATTACCGAATCAAGCCAGAACCAAAGTATCGTCCATTCAAGAATGCAGAAGAGTGTTTAAAAGAAATGTCAAAACACACACCATTTGGTTGGCTTAAAGGGATAAACCGAGACATATGGACTCAAATATCGTACGTACGTAATGAAGGAATTGAAACTGTAAATAGTGGTTCTGCTAGTTATGAGTCTTTGTTTGATTGTTTTATTTTCTTTGATGGGAAACCTTTCGGTGTAAAAGTGGAGGAATAGCTATGGCATGGGTATGTGTTAATAGTTTTGGTACAGAACTTATATTTGAAACAGAGCCTCACAAAGCTGTATATAGCTGGAGAGACGATTATGGTTCTTGCAAATGCATAGAAATACCACAAGGTAGTATCAAGAAACTCATAGGAAGAGATTTGTCTTGGCAAGATGAACCTGTTGAACTTAAAGAAGATTGATATGGAAGAATTATTAAAGGCATTATTGGATGTATATATTCCTGTATTAAATGCTAATTGCAAGAAAACGTTTGCATTCTTAGATGAATACGTTCCACCACCTACAAGAAGGGAGAGACGTAAACGTGAAAGAGAACTTAAAAAGAAGAAATATGAGTGATAAAGTTAAATATTTATGGCTTGCTTGTGATAAAGATGGCGAGCTAGTGTTGTTCAAAGATAAACCATTCCGAGATGATTGGTATGGATTTTGGAGTAAGTGGAAAAGTGGTATTGATTATAATTGTAATGATGAGATAACTGCTAGAGACCATAGAAACAAAAGATTTACTATCCCAAGAAACAATATTGATTTATCATGGGAAGATGAGCCTATAAAAGTAAAATTAGTTTTTGAAAAGATAGGTGAATAAAATGTAGAACTTAAAGGAGAATAGTTATGACAAAACCTTACAGAATCAAGCATAAGGTTAGTGGATATTTCTACCAACGTTACAACGGAAGTAACCTTGGTAAGAAAGGCAAGGTGTATATGAATAATCAATCACCACTTACAATGTGTGATAATGAGAACTTTATACGTATTCAGATTCGTCACAACACTTTAGCTTATAAGGCATTGAAAGATATGCTTGCCAAATATATTATAGGTAAAGATGATGAGTGTGAATATCATAGTACATCTTACAGAGTTCCAAAAAGTGAATTTGAAAAAGAAGAATTATAGCTTATGAAAATTAAAGATATTAAATTCAAGGCTAAACGTCTTGATAACGGAGAATGGATAATCGGAAGCTTTGTTGTAATGAAGATTCCTGCACTTAGCAAAACTACTATAGGTATCGTAGCATCAGAAGGTGCAACGCTTCATGAAATTGACCCTACTACTGTCTGTCAGTTCACAGGGTTAATAGATTGCGAAGGCAATGAAATTTGGGAGCACGACCTAATACATTTCGTAGGGTATAAGCCTACAGCCGAAGTGCTTTGGTCAGAAGAGGACTATGCTTTTATGGCAGCCGGCGAGAATGAACCTCTTTATTTGCTTCCACATGTTCTGGAAATTGGTAAGATAGAAAGAGTTGGCAATAAATTCGATAAAAAGAAGTAGCGTATGAAGCGTATAAAAAGTATATTCTCTATGTTTGCTTATTGGGATAGAGTACATCAATTCCCAGACGGGCATATTAAAGTAGAAAATAATTTAGCTTGGAGAAGAAAACATATGCATGTTCGCAGTAGTAATAAACAAATACCTTTTTAGCGTATGAAAAAAGAAACAAGAAATGTAGTAGTTCTCGATTGGGAGGATAAAATTAAGCTACAACAATTTATCAAGGATTTGGAACAAATCTCTGAGACTTACCAAAGGCCTTGTAAGGAACTTACAGGTATCAATAATACAATTTACTATCTCAAAACGATTGAGGAGGAAATTAATTAAGATATGAGACTTTTAAAGAAAGATAAGCTAACGGCATATTGGGATAAGAAAGAGAACTGCATTGGTGCTTATCATCCTCTAGGGTTTATGACTCAAACAGATGCTCATTATCTTTTCGATAAGGTCTTCACCAAAGAGTTTGTCAAAGAAATGACTGATAGAGGATATGATGTTACAACGATGAAGTTTGAAATCTCTCCCAAGCTGCCGAACTATGAGCGGTTCAATGGCTTATCAAAAAAGTATTGCAGAAAGGAGAAGTAGCGTATGAAGAAACAAATAGTCTTAGACGAACAAGATATTAAAGAGTTCCACGAGGATGCGGAGCATCTACGTTGGCTATATAACAGAATGGTGTGTGAGTATGGTGAAAGCGTTAACTTTGATTACATGCACCGTTTTGCCAAGATATTCAATAAATTAAAGCAATTATAGCGTATGAAGATTAGATTGGCAAAGAAGATAATGAAGCATAAATGTACTTTTTTAAATATAGAAGAGAAGTACAAAAAGAAAGGGTATAATGTCAAGTGGCTGCTTGCATGGGGTGCTTACGATAAAAGAAAGATGTGTCGGAATGCCTTACCATTCGACCACCGCATCACAAAGGCGATAAGTTTAACAAGTAAAAAGAAATGAGATATGAATGAGTTTACAAAGGTCTTTACAAAGACAATAGAAGATGAAGCTATCAAGCAGATAGAAGTTCTATCCAATAGCGATGCTTACTCTGGTTGTGAAATAAGAATAATGCCAGATTGTCACGCAGGTAAAGGCTGTACTATTGGCACGGTGATAGAGCTGGACAAAAGAGTAGTTCCTAACACCGTAGGAGTAGATATAGGTTGTGGAATGAAAGTCGTTAGACTTGGTAAAGTTAATATTAATCTACAGAAATTTGACGAAGCAGTCAATACGTTGATTCCATCTGGTTTCAATATCAACGAAGAAGCTTCTGCATTCATACATGGATTAGTTGACGGCAATATGTTTGGTAAATTTCGTTCTTGGGATAGTATTAATGGGATGGATATAGTATATCGTTCTGTTGGTTCTCTTGGTGGGGGTAATCACTTTATAGAGTTAGATGCAAACGAAGAGGGTGAGAAGTTTCTTGTGATACATACAGGAAGTAGAAACCTTGGAGTTAGGGTATGCAACTATTACCAAAAACTTGCCTACGAGTATTGTCGTAAGAAAATAGCTGATAAGTCTGAGGTTATTGCCAAGCTAAAAAGCGAAGGCAGAGAAAATGAGATACAGAGTGTTATTAAGTCATTAGGTACTAAAAATATAAGCAAGGAACTTTCTTACTTGGAAGGTGATTTGCTCAATGACTACCTCAATGATATGCGCATAGTTCAAAAATATGCTGAACAAAACAGAATGATTATCGCCAACAGACTTGTAAATGCTTTAGGTGTAGATATTGATGCTAATTCAGATAAGTATTCTTTTACAACCATTCACAACTATATAGATACAGACAAGGGTATATTGCGAAAGGGAGCTATCAGTGCAAAAAAGGATGAGGTAGTCATTATCCCAATGAATATGCGTGACGGTTCTCTTATCTGTAAAGGTAAAGGAAACAAGGAATGGTTATGCTCAGCCCCACATGGAGCAGGTAGATTGATGTCTCGTACGCAAGCGAAGAAAGAGTTATCTATGGATTCTTACAAGAATGAAATGAATGGCATCTATTCTAGTTCTGTATGCGAAGAGACGATTGACGAAGCACCTATGGCATATAAATCAACCGAAGAGATTGTTGAGTTAATCAAACCTACGGTTGATGTCATTGATGTTATTAAACCAATTTACAACTTTAAAGCAAAATTATAATGAGCAAGGAAATATTTGATTTCTCGGAGGCTCTGAGAAGAATGAAGGAAGGAAAGAAAGTAAGAAGATGTGGGTGGAGTAGTTCCGATTCCTATTCTATTAGTAAAAATCGTTGGGGAAGAGAGTATATACATATTACAGGAAAGCCTCATGTATCAATAGTCGAAATGTCGTGTGGCAATATTCTCGCAACAGACTGGGAGGAGGTGTAAGGATGAAAAAGAAAGTATTGACCCTCACCGTCAGCAAGCGATGGTTTGAAATGATTGCTGACGGAAAAAAGGATGAAGAGTATCGGGAGATAAAGCCGTATTGGGTAGCACGATTACTTCAAAACAATAGCAATATTGTTGATGTGCGACATCTTGCATTGGCTTTGTCAGGGCGAACGGATTTACTTAAAAAATATATTGACGCACAGAGAATTGTGTTAAAACAATATACCCACGTTCTCTTCATCAACGGCTACCGCAAGGATAGTCCACGTATCGAAAAGGAAATCGAAGGTATCACCATCGGTAAGCCTAAAAAAGGTCTTTGCCCCGACAAATGGCTTGATACTGAGTTTTTTATTATTAAATTTAAGTGATATGAAAGTAAAGAATTTACCAAAGAAGATTTACCTCAATATCTGTAGCAATGAAGATGAGGTAGATTACAATGAGCTTAACGGAGTAACGTTCAGTACAGAAATGGTTGGTGTTACCGATTGTGATACGGAAAACGTTCCTTACGTGAATGCTGCATCATTATGGCACGACCTAAAAGAAGATAAGCCACCTTTAAAAAAGTGGGTAATGTTCCGATATAGTGGAGGTGGCGTAAATCCTACGGCTCTTCATTATGGAGCAATGAGTGACGATATATGGGTTGTCACAAGAGGAGACGGAACACAGCGTATCGAAGTTCTGTATGAGTGCTACGATAAGATTGAGTGGCTTGACTTTGATGAACTAAAATAGCGATAGCGTATGACAAATAAAGATTTTTTTAATGCGTATCGTGGAGAGCCTGTTCTTTATAAAGGTAATGATATTGGTGCATACGTTGCAGGGTATGTAGAGGAAAAGTATATTATCCTTGGGTTCTATGATGATAAAGGATGTATCCTTGCCTTTAATACAGATGTGAATATAGATAAGATATATGTATCATACAGATTCGCAAAATTAAAGTATTTGGAAGTAGTAAAACATTAGTAATATGGAAAAAGATAACAGTTGTTTTAAACTTTTATTTGTTCTTTTTATATTAGGAATTTTTGCTTATATGGGTGTTAACGATAGGTCTCATAAAGGTAAAACTTTTTGGTATGAAGTAATAGATAAACGAGAGTCTGTAGGAAGTCACTTCTCAATTATTAACAAGGGAGTGAGGACAGATTATAATATAATATTCAAACGAATTGATAACGGAAAGCTGTTCCCATGTAAAGATGTGGAGTATGGAGACTATATTCAATATCAGTTAAACTACAAGTACTCCATAACAGAGGAAGATATGCAAAGGCTTTCAGGTATTTATAATAGGGATTTCTATAAGTAATAAAAAAGAGAATATGAAGAAATATAAATATACGAACAAAGAGGAAAGGCCAATACCCAAATATAAGAATGGAGATATTGCTTGGTATATTGATGGATGGTTTGATGCCCCACAACGCTGTATAGTAAAGGGATGCTGCAACGTATCTTGGTTTGAGGGGAACGAATTTAATTCTTCGGGTTGGTGGATAGATTACAAATATAAGCCCAACTATCGTGAACGAACTAAACAGCATACAATTAGAGAGGAATCACTTTTTGATACCGAGCAAGAGGCTCTAATTGCATTGTTCGAGGAATTTAAAGATAAAGTAAAACGTAAATTAGAGTTCTTTAATAAAGAGTCAAAAAAGCTTGGTATTAAACAAGAGTTGCGATTGCTTTAAAAAGGGTAGGGGAAGTTATTCTTCCCCTATCTCTTTTAAACCCAAATCTATTAATAGCTTATCCAATATTTCATTCACGTCATTACGGAAACTTCGGTAAGTAACATAATAGAAACTGATGTTTTTGTAATCATGGCTTACATTAGAACATGTACACCCCAAAACCTTAGCGATTTTTTCTCTTAACCCTCTTCTCATCTTAG
>ENA-OPCK01000333-OPCK01000333.1-human-gut-metagenome-genome-assembly--contig:-NODE-333-length-26359-cov-10.357132_pt1 | contig 26359 bp, 22 predicted proteins | sample MGYA00241249_ERZ501478 | MGnify/ENA primary metagenome ERZ501478 (study PRJEB25962, sample SAMEA2042629) | human gut metagenome | biome: human gut; feature: human-associated habitat; material: faeces...
GCCCCATACGGTATCTGTAGGATAGAGTATCACTCCACCCTTTCGCATGCACTCCACTGCATTCTTAATGTCTTCTTGCTGTGTCATAATGCTGATATTATAATATGTATAATGTTTCTAAATGGTTTTATACTGCTCGATGTCGCGCATACCGTTGAGGAAGTCACGTGCCTCCATGCGCTTCTTGCCGCTTATCTGAATGGTGTCGAGCTGCAGCCACTCGTCGGCACAAGCCACGAGCAGACTCTTGCCCTCTACACGGAGCGAGCCCACAGCGATGCCTTCTGCCAGTGCCTTGCCGGTCTTCGTGGTCTTGAAAACCTTCAGCACCTGAGCCTTGCCGCCCTCCTTCTGTATCTCGGTCCATGCGCCAGGATAAGGCGACAGACCGCGGATGAAGTCGTACACCTTCTTGGCTGGCTGGCCGAAACTGATGCGACAGGTCTCCTTGAAGATTTTGGGTGCATGATGCAGTTCCTGCTGTTCTGCCACCAACTCGTCCTGCGAGATGGAGTCGATGCTGCCATCGGCAGCTATCAGCTTGTCGATGGTCTTGAGCGCAATACCGGCACCGAGGTGCATCAGTCCGTGGTAGACATACTCCACATCGGCATCGTCGGGAATAGCGAAAGGCTCCTGCATGATGATGCGTCCGGTGTCGATGTCGTGATCGAGGAAGAAGGTGGTGACACCAGTCTGCGTCTCGCCATTGATGACAGCCCAGTTGATAGGCGCTGCGCCACGATACTGAGGCAACAGGGCGGCATGCACATTGAACGTGCCGAAACGGGGCATGGCCCACACCACCTCGGGCAGCATGCGGAAAGCCACCACCACCTGAAGGTCGGCACGGAAGCCACGCAGCTGCTCCACGAACTCAGGATCTTTCATCTTGACAGGCTGCAGCACGGGCAAGCCTTGTTCCAGGGCATACTGCTTGACAGGAGGCGCCTGCAGCGTGTCCTGATGGCGTCCTACGGGTTTGTCGGGCTGAGTAACCACAGCCACCACATTATATCCGCCTTCTACGAGGCTCTTGAGGGATTCCACCGCAAACTCGGGTGTTCCCATGAAAACGATTCTTAAATCTTTCTTCTCCATAATATTTGAAGTTAAATCAGCAAAAGCTGCAGAACTCTTCACTCTTCACTAAAATTATTCTGCCGACATATCGGCCACTATCTTGCGATACACCGAGTACACCTTGGTTCGGCTGATGTAGCCTACGAGCACGCCGGAGGTGTCGACCACAGGCAACTGGGCCGCATCGGTCTGGTCGAACTTCTTCATCACCTCGTCCATCGGCTCGTGGTCGGAAAGCACAGCCGACGGCTGCAACATGAGCTGTCGCACGGTGAAACGGCTGTAAAGCTCGGACCGGAAGATGATGTGACGGATGCGGGTGATATCTATCACGCCCAAGAGTACACCTCCCTTGTCGACCACTGGCAGGAAGTTGTTGTTGCTGCGGCTTATCTCAGCCACGAGTTTGCCCATAGGCAGATCGGCATGAATGGGATGATAGTCTTTCTCGATGACACTCTGCATGCTCATCAGCGTGAGCGCCGCACGGTCGATGTGATGAGTGAGCAGTTTGCCCTCTCTTGCCAGTCGCAGGGCGTAGATGCTGTGGCTCTCGAAGATGCTGATGGTGAGGTATGACGAGATGCAGACGATCATGAGCGGCATGAAGAGCTGATAGCCTCCCGTGAGCTCAGCGATAAGGAAAATGCCCGTAAGCGGCGCATGCATCACACCCGTCATCACGCCTGCCATACCCATGAGCGTGAAGTTCTGCTCGGGCACGTAGACACCTATCTCGTTGGCATTCCAGAAGCGGGAGAAGAAGAAACCCGCAAAACCGCCGATAAAGAGCGAAGGTGCGAAGGTTCCACCACAACCGCCACTGCCATTGGTTGCCGATGTGGCAAACACCTTGGTGAGGGTGACGAGTCCGATATAGACGAGCAGCAGATGGCTGTTGCCATAGAAGAGCGAGTTGCTCATCACCTGCCCCCACTCTGCCTCTGTCCTGCCCTTGAGCAGGATGTTGACAGCCGAGTAGCCCTCGCCATAGAGCGAAGGGAACAGGAAGATAAGGCTGCTCAGGATGAGTCCGCCCAAGAGGAGTTTGGCATAAGGATGCTTGCCCAGACGGGCGAACATGCCCTCGCAAGCCGACATGGTGCGCATGAAGTAAAGGCTGACAAAGCCGCAGAAGATACCCAACAGGATACATACCGGCGCACGGTCGAGCACCCAGGGCGAGGTGAGCGTGAAGTCGAAGAGCGACTTGGAGCCCATCAGAATATAGGTGAAACAGGTAGCTGTGACACACGAGATGAGGATGGGCAGAAGCGAAGCCATCGACAGGTCGACCATCAGCACCTCGAGCGTGAAGACCAGTCCGGCTATAGGTGCCTTGAAGATTCCGGCAATGGCGGCACTGGCTCCGCAGCCCACCAGCAGGATCATCGTCTTCTTGTCCATGCGGAAGATCTGTCCCAGATTGGAACCGATGGCCGAACCGGTAAGCACAATAGGCGCCTCGGCTCCCACAGAACCGCCGAAGCCAATGGTGATGCCAGAAGCCACCACCGACGACCAGCAGTTGTGGCCGCGCAGCTTGGAGTTCTTGGTAGAGATGGCGTAGAGCACGCGGGTAATACCATGCGAGATATTGTCGCGCACCACATACTTGATAAAGAGCGACGTGAGGTAAATGCCCACGATTGGGAAGAGCAGGAAGAGCAGGTTGTACGTGTTCTTGACAAATCCCGATGTGAGCAGAATCTGTATCTCGTGCACGATTCCATGCAGGAAATAGCCTGCCACCGAGGCGAGCACCCCGATGACAAAGGCGAGGATGAGTGTCATCTGACGGTCGGAAATATGTTCCTTCTGCCAGGCCACCATCTTGTCGACCCAACTTTTCCTTGCTTCTAAAATATCGTCATCCATTAATATATATATTATCCTTTATTATTTTATCTTGGCACAGATTACGCGGATTACACGGATTTTATCTTCTGACTGCCACAACGCTTTCACCAAGGAATATGGCATCAGCCTCTGTGTTGTCCGCGCCTCATCATTCCTTAAAACTCCGAAGTGAAATGGAACCTGATATGTTCGAAGTCCTGCTGTGCCATGCTGAGCACATAGCCCGAGTCGGCGAGGAACACGTCTCTGCCCTCTATGTCCTTGGCCATGTACTGATACTTGCGCTTCTTGAAGTTCTCCAGCTCCTGCGCATCGTCGGCCTCTATCCAGCAAGCCTTGTGCAGGTGGACAGGTTCCCAGCGACACTTGGCGTTGTACTCGTTCTCCAAGCGATACTGGATGACCTCGAACTGCAACTGTCCTACGGTACCCACGATGCGGCGACCATTGAACTGATTGACAAACAACTGTGCCACACCTTCGTTCATCAACTGCTCCAAACCCTTCTGGAACTGCTTGCTCTTCATTGGGTCGTCGTTCTCGATGTACTTGAACAACAATGGAGAGAAGCTTGGCAAACCACGGAAGTGAATCTTCTCACCCTCGGTCAAGGTATCGCCAATCTTGAAGATGCCATTGTCTGGCAAACCTACGATGTCGCCTGGATAAGCCTCATCGATGGTACTCTTGCGTTGCGCCATAAACTGGGTTGGTGAAGAGAAACGCACGGTCTTGTCGAGACGTACATGATAATAGGGTTGGTTGCGAACAAACTTACCAGAGCAAATCTTGCAGAATGCAATACAAGAGCGGTGGTTAGGGTCGATGTTGGCGGTAATCTTGAAGATGAAGCCCGTAAACTTAGGCTCCTCTGGCTCCACCTCACGCTCCTCTGCCTGGGTAGGCTTTGGAGAAGGTGCTATCTGAACGAAGCAATCCAAGAGTTCCTGCACACCGAAGTTGTTCAAGGCTGAACCAAAGAACACTGGAGCCACCTCGGCTGAGCGATAGGTCTCCACGTCAAATTCAGGATAGACCCCATCCACGAGTTCGAGTTCCTCACGAAGTTGAGAAGCCTCACGCTCTCCCACATGCTGGTCGAGCTCCTCGGAGTTGATATCCACCTCCACTTTCTCTGTCACACGCTGTTTGTTAGGTGTGAAGAGGTTCAACTGATGTTCATAGATATTATAGACGCCCTTGAATCTAGCACCTTGACCAATTGGCCAAGACAATGGGCGCACCTTGATTTTCAATTCTTCCTCCAATTCATCGAGCACGTCGAATGGGTCACGACCCTCACGGTCCATCTTATTGATGAAGATGATAACAGGAGTATTACGCATACGGCAAACTTCCATCAACTTACGGGTCTGTGCCTCCACGCCCTTGGCAGAATCGACCACAATGATGGCTGAGTCAACGGCAGTGAGCGTACGATAGGTATCCTCGGCGAAGTCCTGGTGTCCAGGAGTATCGAGAATATTCACCTTATATGGGTCGCCAGTCTGTCCGTCTGGAAGATAATCAAACTCCATCACGGATGTAGAGACAGAGATACCACGCTGCTTCTCAATGTCCATCCAGTCGGAAGTGGCTGTCTTGCGAATCTTATTATTCTTGACGGCACCTGCCACCTGAATCTGTCCACCGAAGAGCAGGAACTTCTCGGTCAATGTTGTCTTACCAGCATCAGGGTGAGAAATGATGGCAAATGTTCTTCTTCTTTCTATTTCTTTCATACCTTAATATAATACCTATTTAAATATTGATACATTATATATATGCTTGCGAGAATTACTATGCGCGAGCCATAATTATTAATTCTTAATTATAAATTATTAATTCTCATCAAAGTCCAGTCCTTCCGTGCGATCCTTGATATAATAGTCGCTCAGCAAACCGACGAAGGTGGTGATTTCCTTGATGGCACGCTCTGTCTCTGGGGTGATAGGCTTCTTCTGCAATCTGAGCATCATCACGCCATAGAGTGCATCAAGGCAAGTTTCTATCTCGTTCACGGTTTTATCGCCACGGTTTCTCAATTCCACGATAAAAGGCAACACCTTGTAGTACTCGGCATTGTAGATAGGGAACTTGGTGCTCTGCAAGAGCATTCCGTGGAGGTCGATGACATCCTTGAGCAACACCTTATTAATATTAAGGTGACCCGACTCACGCTTTCCCTCCTCGTTCATCATGCGAATGAGATTGCCAAACCAGTCGATTTCCTCGTCCTTCTGTTCGTCAGTGAAGTTGAAACGATCGATATATTGCTTCTTGATGACAGGGAGTGAACAACCATAAGCACGGATGATGTCTTCCACCTGCCACATATACAACAAGTATTCTGCGATACTCTTCTTCTTTAATTCTTGCGCTACAAACATTGATAATTAATAATTTCTCTAGAACTCTGGGAGATGATAAAGATTGAAAATCGTACCTATCAAGGCGATGACCGAGAAGATGATAACCACGCTTCCTATTACCTTATTAATAATAAGGATGCCATTGGTATCAAACTTGCCTCTGATTTTATCAACCAACCAAGTAAGTCCGAACCACCAAAGCAAGGCTCCGAACACGATACTCAGATAGCCCACTCCCATCTCCAACGGCATGTCGGGCACAACAAATGCAAACTGTGCGAAGGTTGCCATAAAGAGGAAGACGATAAGAGGATTGGAAAGGGTGACGAAGAATGCCGTGATGGCATTGTGCGTCAGCGACCCTTGCTTGTTGCTGCTCTGGTGCATATTCTTGGTAGGATTGCTCTTGAAACAATAAATGCCAAAGGCAAGCAAGAGCAAGCCACCAAAGATCTGAAGATAGAACTTGTTCTGAGCATTGTTGACAAAATCCATCACAAAGCTCATTCCCAAACCCGTAAAGAGAGCATATACGATGTCGCTGCAAGCGGCACCGATACCTGTCACGAAACCATACCAACGCCCCTTGTTCAAAGTGCGCTGGATACACAAGATGCCTACAGGTCCCATAGGGGCAGAGGCGATAATACCTATGATAATTCCCTTGAATATAAAATCAAGAATATTTATCTCAATTGGAAATGTTATACTCATACAGAGCGCAAAGATACAACTTTTTACCCATATCGAGTAATTTTTTGGCTTAAAACTTTGTTTTAGGTATTTTTTAACCATAAAACTTTGCCATTTCCGAAGTTTTTCCTATCTTTGTGCCAAAATCTAACAAATTTCTAACTAAATAAATAGCAAGACATGACAGAAAATGAATTGAAGCCGTATGTAATCGGTTTGGACCTCGGTGGTACCAACTCCGTTTTCGGCATCGTTGACTCACGGGGTGAGATCAAGGCTACTACTGCAATCAAAACTGGTGGTTATGAGAATGTAAATGACTATGTAAAGGCTTCCGTTGAGGCACTTCAGCCTATCGTTGATACCGTAGGTGGCATCAGCAAAATCAAGGCGATGGGTATCGGCGCTCCTAACGGCAACTACTATAACGGAACGATTGAGTTCGCTCCTAACTTGGCTTGGGCTCACGATGGCGTAGTGCCATTGGCTAAGATGTTCTCTGAGGCTTTGGGTGGTCTGCCTGTAGCTTTGACCAATGATGCCAATGCTGCGGCACTCGGTGAGATGACCTACGGCGTGGCTCGTGGTATGAAGAACTTCATCGACATCACATTGGGTACTGGCGTAGGTTCTGGTATCGTCATCAATGGTCAGATGGTTTATGGTTGCGATGGTTTCGCAGGCGAGTTGGGTCACGTCATCATGGTACGTGGCGAGGAAGGTCGCCCATGCGGTTGCGGTCGCAAGGGTTGCTTGGAGGCATATTGCTCAGCTACCGGTGTAGCTCGCACAGCTCGCGAGTTCCTTGAGAAGAGCGAGGAGCCATCTCTCCTCCGTGACATGAAGCCTGAGGACATCACTTCTTACGATGTAAGTGTGGCAGCTGGCAAGGGCGACGCCTTGGCTAAGCGTGTATATGACTTCACTGGCAAGATGCTCGGTGAGGCTTGCGCCGACTTCGCAGCATTCTCTTCTCCCGAGGCATTTGTCTTCTTCGGTGGTCTGACCAAGGCTGGCGATCTCTTGATGAAACCTGTCAAGGAGGCTTACGACAAGAGCGTGCTCAAGATATTCAAGGGCAAGGCTAAGTTCTTGGTTTCTACCCTCGACGGAAGTTCCGCAGCCGTTCTCGGTGCTAGTGCCGTAGGTTGGGACTTGTAATTTCTGGAGGAAACATTTCATTTTAAATTGCTATATGAGTACTCATATAATGATTTATATCTTACACATTTAAGGTTCTCGATTTCCCATCGAGAGCCTTTTTCGTATCAAAACTGCACTTTTTGTCGAAACTATTTGCGCCTTTCTAGTTTTTTTCGTAATTTTGCACCCGACTTTATAAAAGATTTGTATCTAACGAATTATATTAGATTTAGTTTAAGATAAAAAGTGTATTAAGATGACAACCATCAAGAACTTGTTGGCGATGGCGAAGCGCATCCTGCTATCATCCATAGCTTGCCTTGCCTTCAGCATCACCGTCTCTGCCAAAGGCACACAGCCAGAGGCGGGTCGTTATATATCCAAGACCTTCAAGGTTTGTCCCTTCAATGTGGATGGATTGCCTAAGACCATCAGCATCTTAGGATTTACCATCAACATCAATAATGACGGACTAGAGGAAGAAGGCGCCATAGCTATTGGAAAATATATTGCCAATAGCGACATTGATTTCTTTGCACTCAGCGAAGATTTCAACTTCCACCCTTCTCTTGCAGCTCAGATAGGCGAAAGATATAGCTTCGGTACTTATAGAGGTGCCATCAGCATGAGCAATCTTTCTGGCTCAAAGGTGAACACCGATGGCCTTGAGTTCCTTACCAAAAGTCCCATCACCTTTACGGATGAATCCTGGACAGCATGGAATAAAACCTATGGAACTACTACCAACGGTAGCGACGAGCTCATCAAAAAAGGCTATCGCTACTATGTCGTAGATTTAGGCGGCGGAGCTTATGTCGATTTCTATATTCTGCACATGGATGCCGAAACTGATCCTAAAGACAACGAGGCACGTGCTTCACAATGGGAACAGCTGCGTGATGACATCTTGTCAAAATCCACCAATCGACCTGTCATTGTGATGGGCGACACCAACAGTCGTTACACTCGTGACGACATCCTTGGATTATTCATCAATCCTATCGAAGCAACTGGCTACTACGAGGTGAAAGATGCCTGGATTGAGCATTGCAAGAATGGCAAATATCCTAATCTGGGTGATGAAGCATTGATGGTAGATAAGCTAGGATATAGAGAGGGCGAAATTGTCGATAAGGTTCTTTATCTGAACCCAAAGAAGAATGGTCTCAACATCCAATCACTCGACTTCGATGTGGATGCAGCATTTGACAAGAGCGACCACAAGCCTATCATCGTTACCATGAAAGTGGAAGGTTCCACCTACGCTCCAGCCAAAGCTAACAACTGGTGGCGAGGAGAGACACTAAAAGGTGGAGGTCAACAAGTATATATATATAATGTAGGAGCTGAGACCTTTATCTCTGGTAAGGAAGCCACCATCAAGGACATCAACTCTGCTTATATTTGGAATATCAATGGAAGCGGTTCTTACACGTTTGCTTGCAACAATAAAACGGAAGATAGAATTAAGATGTCTAAGTCTGGGCTTTCATGGAGTGTAGGCTTCAAAGAGGGTTCTGGTGCAAGTACTTTCAACGTGATACCAAGCACCACTACTACCACTAGAGGTAACACCTATAAACTATCAGTCACCACTAGAGGAGATACTCGCTACTTCAATGTGGATGGGAAATCTTATTCTCCAGCAACAACACCTAGCAATATGAACGACTGGCTTTTTATCTCTTCAGAACAAAAGAAAGCATATAATGATTACCAAGAGTTATTCAACAAGGCTAGAGATTATCAGAAATACACACTTAGCGAGAGCCTAAGAGTAAAACTGACCACTACGTTGGATGAAACAGAAGCTGGATCGTATGATACATATACGACTGACATGGAGAACTTGCGCAAAATCATTGCGGATATTGAAGCTTATATCAAAGAGACTCCTACTGGCATCAGTAGTTCACCGGTTGTCGGTCGCCAAGGATTCACTGCTATCTATGACATCAACGGTGTACGCCGCAATACTCTCGTGAAAGGTATCAACATCGTGAAGATGTCAAATGGAGAAATCAGAAAAATCAACTATTAGATTAAAGTATTAAATATTTAAAAGATGAGAACAATGAAATTGATGGCAAATGCTGCCAAAGGTTTGATGCTCGCTGCTTTCATGGCAGTGGCAACAACTACAGTTAACGCTCAGAATGAATCAGCAGAGACATTCGCTCCTGTAAAGGTTGGTGATTGGGTAAAAGGTGAAGAAGTAACTGGTAATGGTCAAAAAATGTATATCTATAATGTAGGTGCAGGAACATTCATCAGCGGAAAATCAGCAACAGAGACAGACATCACCAAGGCTCTTGTTTGGACGATTGGTGGAAATAGTAATTATACATTTACCAGTGGAAATTACAAATTGTATATGGCTTACAGCCTTGGTTGGATAACAGATATCAGTTATGCATTCCCAACTAATTTCACACTAACAGACAATACTACTTCAAATAACAGTACATCTTACAAACTTTCAAACAGTGCCAAAGTTTTGGGCAAGACACAAACTCGCTATTTCAATGTTGATGGCAATAAATATACAGCTGCAGAGAGTAAAAGTGCTTACAACGACTGGCTCTTTATCTCTCCTGCCCAGAAGGACGCATACGTAGAGTACACCAAGTCTTTCAATGACTTGGATGGCTATCTCAAAAACGAGAAGGTGGTTAAGGAGACAACTCTTCTTGATAAGATCAAGGAAGTCTTGGCTCAGGTTTCAAGCGCAAACCACTCTTTCGATACCTATGAGGGCGACAACGGTGACAAGGTGACACTCGCTAATATTATTAAAGAGGTAGAGGATTTCTTGAACACAACAACTGGTATCGAGACTATCAAGCCTGCAAACGGCAACGCTGAGGCAACAGCTATCTACGATGTAAACGGCGTTCGCCAGAATAGCCTCACCAAAGGTATCAACATCGTGAAGATGAGCGATGGTACAACCAAGAAGATTATCAAGTAAACTCTAAAAGATACATCAAACAACAAAAAACGGAAGTCGAGCCAATCGCTTAACTTCCGTTTTTTTGTTCTTCATACGTTATCTTTTAAAAATATCATGCTTCATCTCTTCAAACTATCATACTTAGACTTACTAAACACTATACTTAGACTTACTAAATATAATAGATCCTGAAGCTAAACATAATAGATACACTTCTTAATTATGATAGTTATCTGTCTGACCTTGTGGAGCATTCTCCCCAAACAGCCAGTTCTTGACTATCGTCTTGCCCTCTGGAGTCAAGACACTCTCTGGATGGAACTGGATGCCATGGATGTCATAATGCTTGTGGCGCAATCCCATGATGCAACCATCATCGCTCACTGCCGTCACATCCAAGCACTCTGGGAAACCAGCCCTATCAACCACCCAAGAATGATAACGACCTATCTCAATACGCTTAGGCATACCGGCAAATATAGGGTCATTGCCAAACTGCGTACAAGGAGTAGCTACTCCGTGATATACCTCAGAGAGGTTGGTCAACTTGGCACCGAACGCCTCTCCTATCGCTTGATGCCCCAAGCAAACGCCGAGCATTGGTTTTCTGCCAGCGTATGTCTTGATGACATCCATCAAGAGTCCTGCCTCCGATGGGATGCCAGGACCCGGACTCAATATAATCTTGTCGAATCTATCTAGTTCTCGCAACTGAAACTGGTCGTTGCGATACACCGTCACCTCGACACCGAGTTCCTTCACCAAATGAGCCAAGTTGTAGGTGAAGCTATCGTAATTATCTATGATTACTACTTTCATATTACAAATTTTCTGCTATGTGAATCGCCTTGGTCAAGGCACCCAACTTGTTATTACACTCCTCCAACTCATACTGGTCGTTGCTCTTTGCCACCACGCCACTACCAGCCTGGAACCAGAGTTCGCCATTACGACTGATAAAGGTACGGATGACAATCGCCTGGTTGAGGTCGCCATTCAAGCCGATGAAACCGATGCAACCACCATACGCACCACGGTTGTGTGGCTCCAACTCTGAGATAATCTGCATGGCACGCACCTTAGGCGCACCACTCAAAGTACCAGCTGGGAAGGTATCGATAAACTCCTTGATATGGTCGGCACCCTCATCGAGCGTACCACTTACACGGCTCACCAAGTGGATGACATGGCTATAGAACTGCATGTCCTTATAGAAATCCACCTTCACACCATGGCAGTTGCGGCTCAAGTCGTTACGAGCCAAATCCACCAACATCACGTGCTCGGCATTCTCCTTCGGGTCGTTGCGCAAGAACTCAGCCGCCTTGCGGTCTTGTTCCATATCGCCAGTACGTTTGGTAGTTCCAGCGATAGGGTCGATAAACGCCTTGTTGCCCACAATGCGGTTGTGGGTCTCAGGAGAAGAACCGAAGATACGGAAACCTCCGAAGTCGAAATAGAAGAGATAAGGACTTGGGTTGATGCTTCTCAAAGCACGATAGAGTTTGAAGTCATCGCCCTCATACTTCTGTACGAAGCGGCGGCTCACCACAATCTGGAAGACATCGCCACGCAAGCAGTACTGGATGCAGCGACGGATGTTCGCCTTGTGTTCCTCATCGGTCAAGGTAGAGGTGGTTTCGCCTACAGGGTGGAAGTCGTATGGCTTCACATTCGCCTTGTTGACAGCCTTCAGTAAGGCGTCGATCTCGAGTGAAGAGTGAAGAGTGGAGAGTGAGGAATTCTCTTGCTTTGCCTCTTCTGACTTTTCCTCTTCATTTGCCTCATTAAGGACGATCAGCTCCATCGTATTATTGAAATGGTCGAAGACGATGATGTCCTTATACATGATATAATAAATGTCAGGGGCATCGTTCTTCTCCATTGTAGTATCCTTGACAGGGATGTTTTCAAAATATCTCACCGCATTGAAGGTGGTGAAACCATAGAGACCACAGAAGTCCTTGCCCTCCCCCTCTACATGGAACGACTGGATGAAGTCGTTGATGGCTTTCGAGATGGCGAGCTTGCACTCCTCGCCCTTGCCCTCACCGAAGGCAGGCAGTTCCTGCTTCTCCACCTTGCCATCAGGATAAGTGGCAGTCACGATGCCATGACCTACGGCAATGCTGGCAATCGGATGCACACCGATGAAAGAACGAGAGTTGTCGGAACCATGATAGTCGCTACTCTCCATCAAAGCCGACTGGGGATAAATATCTCGCAGTCGCATATAGACTCCCACCGGCGTATAGAGGTCGGCGAGAATCTTGCGAGTTACAGTCTTATAATTATATTGTGCCATAATTATAAATTATTCATTATAAATTATACATTAGAAGTTGCCAAACTCCTTAGCCATCGCCTTGTTGTTGAGGTAAGTCTCCACGTCCTTATCACCACGACCACTGACGGTCAAGACAACGACATCGTCCTTCTTGAACTTCATCTTCTTCAAGGCTGCCACGGCATGGGCACTCTCGATGGCAGGGATGATACCCTCCATACGTGTCAACTCATATCCGGCATAGATTGCCTCATCGTCCTTGATGGCAAGTACATGGCTGCGACCACGGGTTGCCAAGTCGGCGTGCATCGGACCGATACCAGGATAGTCGAGACCGGCACTGATGGTGAAGGCTTCCTTGATCTGACCATCATCGGTCTGCATCACGAGGGTGCGTGCTCCGTGGATGATACCCTCGGTACCGCAGTGCATGGTAGCAGCGGTATAGTCAGTGTCGATGCCATGACCAGCAGCCTCAGCGAGGTAAATCTGCACCCGCTCATCATCAATATAATGGTAGATGGTACCAGCGGCATTACTTCCACCGCCCACACAAGCGACGAGATAATCTGGATAATCACGACCTATCTTCTCCTGCAATTGCCATTTGATTTCCTCGGAGATAACACTCTGCATCTTTGCAACGATGTCAGGATAAGGATGAGGCCCCATCGTACTACCTACAATATAAAAAGTATCTTGTGGATGGCAGCACCAGTCACGGATCGCCTCTGAACAAGCATCACTCAAAGTCATGTTACCCGTACGAACTGGATGCACCTTAGCTCCCAACATCTTCATGCGCTCCACATTGGTATGCTGACGCTCCACATCGGTAGCGCCCATGAAAATCTCGCACTCCATGTCCATCAAGGCACAGACCGTAGCAGTTGCCACACCGTGCTGACCGGCGCCCGTCTCAGCGATGATGCGAGTCTTGCCCATCTTCTTCGCCATCAGAATCTGACCGATGGTATTGTTGATCTTGTGCGCACCGGTATGGTTCAAGTCCTCACGCTTCAGATACAACTGGCATCCGTACTTCTCGCTCATGCGCTTGGCATAATAGAGAGGTGAAGGGCGACCCACATAGTCTTTCAAGAGAGCATGATACTCTTTCTTGAACTCCTCGCTCTCGATGATAGGCTTGTAAGCCTGCTGGAGTTCTGTCACACACTTATATAATATCTCAGGAACATAAGCTCCTCCGAATTTTCCGAAAAATCCTTTATCGTCAACTTGATACATGGTTGTCAAATATTAAATTATTTACTTTTTGAGTGCCTCATAAAGTTCATCCAGTGCCTTATCTGGGTCGCCAGTCTCATTAAGCAGTGTCACAAACTTACTTCCGATAATGGCACCTGCGGCATTGTCTTGCGCACTGGTCAAGGTCTGCTTGTTGCTGATTCCAAAACCTATCATACGAGGGTTGCGGAGGTTCATGCCATTGATATGGTTGAAGTAAGCCAACTTGGCATCACCGAAGTTGCTTTGGGCACCTGTGATGCTGGCAGAGCTGACCATATAGATGAAGCCATCGGTATGCTCGTCGATGAAGCGGATGCGCTCCTCGCTGGTCTCTGGCGTAATCATCATGATGACACGGATGTCATACTTGTCGGCGATAGGCTTCACCACCTTCAGGTAGTCATCGAATGGAAGGTCTGGGATGATAGTTCCGCTCACGCCACTCTCCACACAACTTTGGAAGAATGCCTCGATGCCATAATGCATGATAGGGTTGAGATAACCCATCAGTACCAATGGGATGTTCACCTCGTCCTTGATGGCTTTCAACTGACCGAAGAGGGTCTTCACGGTCATGCCGTTCTTCAAGGCTTTTGTGCCTGCGCTCTGGATGACTGGTCCATCTGCCAATGGGTCGCTGAATGGGATGCCGACTTCTATCATGTCGATGCCGTGGCGTTCCATCGCCTTAATGACAGTGCCGGTGCCGTCGAGGGTTGGGCAACCTGCACAGAAGTAGAGAGACAGTAACTTTCTCTCTTTGTTTTCTGAAAAAAGTTTGTTTATCTTATTCATTGTTTCTTTTGTTTTTATTTTTGTGCGGTGTTACACCGCCTTGATGAGAGCTTGATTTCATTCTCTTAGCTTTTCTAGAAAATCCTTGAGTTTCTCCACGTCCTTCAAGGCGGGTTCTATCTCGAACTTCGAGTTGAGGTCGATGCCGATGCACTGGGGATGATGGAAGGACTTGACTCGCTCGGCGTCATCGGGACCGATGCCACCACTTAGGAGGAAGGGTGTTTCGCCATCGTATTGCTCCAAGACTTGCCAATCAAACTGCTCACCACTTCCACCGACTGTCTTACACTTGGTGTCGAAAAGGAAGAGGTCAACAGCGCCTACATACTCCTTATATTTCTGAATGTCCTCGGCTGTGCTCACACTGATCGCCTTGATGATCTTGATGCCCGGCTTGATATCGGGGTCGAGCGTGGCACGGAGGTTTTCTATCGTCTCCCTTGTCTCATTGCCATGCAACTGGATGTAGTCGAGATTGTAGTTATACACCCTCGTCACGATGTTCTGAGGCATATCATCTACGAAGACTCCTACTCTTGCTGGTTGCTTTTCTCCAGATATTCCTTCTCCCATTTGAGGCTTAAGACTTTTGAACCTCTCCTCAGAATAGTCGGGAATGATACCCGCCTGACTGCTCAACATTTGAACATATCGGGGTGACTTGGGATAGAAGATGAAGCCTATCATGTCAACCCCCAGTTGACTCACCGCGCGAATGTTATCGGCATCACGCATACCACAAACCTTGACAATCATTCTATTTATCTTTAAGAATTTATAGTTAAGAATTACTGCAATGCAGCGATGAAATCCTTCAATGCTGCTCCTGGGTTCTCTTGCTTCATGAATTGTTCTCCCATCAGGAAGCCTCGGAAGCCAGCTTCTTCTCGCAAGCGCTTCACCACCTCCGGATTCGAGATGCCACTCTCACTGACTCGGCAGACATCCTTGGGAAGTTGCTCTGCCAATCGGAAACTGTTCTCTACATCCGTGACGAAGGTTCCGAGGTTGCGATTGTTGATGCCATACATGTCTGGCTCCAGTTCGGCGTACTCAAAGTCCCGGTCGTTGTGCATCTCCAAGAGAACCTCCAACCCCAGTTGATGAGCCATTTCGAGTAATCGCTTGCACACTTCTTTCGTCAGACAGGCAGCTATCAGCAAGACTGCGGAAGCTCCACAATAGCGAGCCTGCAAGAGTTGGTATTCCTCAATGACGAAGTTCTTATATAATATAGGTATGGAGACACCCACGTGTCGGGCCTCTTGGATGAACTCATCATAACCGCCGAAGTAGTCGATGTCGGTGAGGATGCTCAGTGCAGAAGCTCCATTCTCCTGATAACTCAGAGGGATGATGCTTGCCTTGCCCTCCTCCTTGATCCATCCCTTGGAAGGCGACTTGCGCTTGAACTCAGAGATGATGCCGGTAGAAGAAGCCATCAAGGTCTCCCTCATGCTACCGCCCGGTGTCTTGCCATCATCGTCCTTCATCTTCTGCTCTGTCAGCGTAATCATCTGGCGAGGCGAAATGAAGCGCTTGCGCTGGTCTATCTCTATTCGCTTATGAGCGACAATCTCTTCTAGTATATCCATCACTCTTCACTTTAACTATTGAGTTCTACGAATTTTTTGAAGGTAGCGAGGGCCTTGCCACTGTCGATGCTCTCTCGTGCTATCTCCACACACTCCTCGATGCTCTTCTGTCCCTGCTCCATCACTTGGATGCCGAAGGCGGCATTGGCGAGGACGATGTTCTTCTGGGCTGGTAACGCACGATTCTCCAACACGGCATCGAAGATGTCCTTTGCCTCTTCCTCGGTAGCACCGCCTCTCACCTCCTCAGGCTTGGCGATGTCGAAGCCCAAGTCTTGCGGCTTGAAGATGCGCTCATAGTTGTTGGTGGCCACCTTGAAGTCGCTGGTGAGTGAGATTTCATCATAGCCATCGATACTGTTCACGATACCATAGTCGATGCCTATCTTCTGATAAACCTGGTTGTAGAGCCGCATCTGGTCGAGGTTGGCGACACCGAGCAACTGGCACTTAGGTTGACTAGGGTTGACCAAAGGACCGAGAAGATTGAAGACCGTAGGGAACTGCAATGCCTTGCGGATAGGACCGACAAACTTCATCGCCTTGGCGAAGAGTTGGGCATGGAGATAGACGATGCCACACTCATTGATGGAGCGGTTGAGCTTGTCCATGTCGTCAGTGAACTGCACGCCGTGATTCTTGATGACATTGGAAGCACCGCTCACGGAAGTCGCAGCATAGTTGCCATGCTTAGCCACCTTGTAGCCAGCACCAGCGATGACGAAACAAGAGGTGGTAGAGATATTGAAAGTATTCTTGCGGTCGCCACCCGTACCGACCACGTCGATGTAGCGGTCACAGTCGAGGATGGCAGGAACGCCTGTCGCCAAGATACCATCACGGAAACCGAGCAATTCATCCACCGTCACACCACGCATCTGCAATCCGGTGAGCAAGGCTGTGATTTGTTCCTCAGGGAACTCACTCTTGGTGATACCCACGATGATGTTCTTGGTTTCCTCACGAGAAAGTTCCTCGTGGTTCAACATTCTGTTCAAGATGTCCTTCATTTCCATAATTCAAGTCTCCTATTTTTATTTTTTATATTCTTCTTGAAGATGCCTTCCGCAACAGGTCAGATAAAGAAAAAAGACCTGTCGTAAGTTACGGCAGGCCTTCTTGTATTCTTATGGACTTTCATATCCACACACGGCTTATCGACTCACGACTTTTTAGATCTTGAGATACGCCACCACCATGCTGTTGAAGATACGAATGTCATCATATTCTTGTTGTTTTAATTATTCGATTGCAAAAATACACTTTTTCTTTCAAACCACCAACTTTTTGGCGGAAAAATTACGAATTTAATAGAATTTAGTAATTAAAGCTACCGTTTTCACTATCCCAACTATGCTTACACCTTATATTATATATAAGGGATTATTATATATAAGGGAGAAGACTCCGAAGAAAAAAAACGCCAAAAAGGACACTTCGATGTAATAAAGCGAAAAAGCAATCGTTATTACAATAAAAGAATACAAAACAATAACAACTCTTTAATAGCAACAACGCCTATGAAGTATATATTTACTCCTGAAGAATTGAGGCCTTCCAAGAGGACCATCCAAATCATCAAGCAGATAGCTTATACCTATCGTGCCTTCAAGATGAATGGGAAATATGAAGTGTTGTGCTTGAACTAAACATCTAAGAAGAAATGAAAACCCTTATATCTCCTTCTTTGCTCTCAGCCAACTTCATTGACCTGAAGAGCGACATCGACATGATCAACAAGAGTGAGGCTGATTGGCTTCACATGGATGTCATGGATGGTGTCTTCGTACCCAACATTTCCTTTGGATTCCCAGTATTGGAAGCCGTCAGCAAGGTTTGCACCAAGCCCCTCGACGTTCACTTCATGATAGAACGCCCTGAGCGATACATCGAGCAAACCGCCAAGATTGGCGCCATGATGATGAACGTGCACTATGAGGCTTGCGTTCATCTGCATCGCACCATCCAGCAGATTCACGCCGCTGGCATGAAGGCTGGCGTCACCTTGAATCCATCCACACCGGTCAGTGTATTGGAAGACATCATCGGCGACCTCGACATGGTATTGCTGATGAGCGTCAACCCAGGTTTCGGTGGACAAAAGTTTATCGAGAACACCATCAAGAAGGTAGGTCGCCTACGCCAACTCATCAAGGAGTCTCATTCCCATGCCCTCATCGAGGTAGATGGAGGCGTGCAGGCAGAGACAGCCCCTCGACTGGTGAAAGCCGGAGTCAACGTATTGGTGAGCGGTAGCTATGTATTCAAGAGCACCGACCCGATTTCCACCATCCATGCGATGAAGGAAATCAAGCAATTGGAAGACTAGTCGCGCCAAAAGTGCCGACTAGCCTAGTCTAACTGAAGATAGAGGTTGTGCTCTCTCGCCATACGACGGAGGTTGAGGAGCGCATATCTCATTCTGCCCAAGCTGGTATTGATGCTCACACCTGTCATCTCGGCAATCTCCTTGAAAGAGAGCTGCTGGTAGAAGCGCATATACACCACCTCGCGCTGAACGGCAGGGAGATTGTTCATCAACTTCTTGACATCGGCAAGCACCTGTTGGTTGATGATGGCATCCTCGGCATTGCTATCCAGCACGCTGGCACAACCGATGTTGGACAAGTCGTTGGTCTCATTGGTATCCACCACGTGGCGACCTCTCTGCTCACGATACATATCCATCATCACATTATGGGCAATACGCATACACCAAGCGGCGAACTTGCCGTTTGCTACATATTCGTGCTTCTGGAGCTTGCTGATGACCTTGACAAACGTCTCTTGGAAGATGTCGTTGGCTAACTCTTGGTCATGCACCATAAACATGATGTATGAGAAAAGCTTCACCTCATTGCGTGACAACAACTCATCGAAGGCTGGGTTACTGCCCTCGACATACAACATCGCCAACTCCTCGTCGGTCAAATCTTGTAGATTTCTCATTTTCTTAATCCCTTGTTTTAATTAAGTAAATGTCTAATCAATAGGCTATCTTCTTGTTTTATTGTGTGAATGATGTTAATTATTTGCAATTTTGCCTTGCAAAGGTAGTGTTTTTCCTACAAACCACCAAATATTTAACATAAAAAAAGGTTGGCTACAGGACGTAGCCAACCAGAAAATCAATATTTTGGAGTAATGCCTTCAAAATATTATGGCGCAAATATACGCCGTTTTTTCCATATCTCCAAACTTTTTTAACTCAAAATTGCTTTTTTAACATTATGTGCGATACTTAATCCAGGAAAAAGCCTTATCTTTGCAGAAATTATATAAGACTCTAAACTTAACAAAACAAACAATATGAAACACTTAAAAACTTTACTGCTTGCCTTGGTGCTCCTACCAGCCATTGCTTTTGCGTCGGGATGGAACGACCAGGAGTACAAGCAAATCGAACAAAGCATCCAACTGCCTCAGCTCCATAAACGGCAGTTTGTCATTTCCTCTTTTGGTGCCAAGCAGAATGCCTCTGCCGCCCAAAACCAGAAGGCTATCAACCGTCTCATCTCCTTGGTTTCCAAGAAAGGCGGTGGCAAGGTCATCGTTCCGAAAGGTACTTGGAAAACCGGTGCCATCGAGATGAAGAGCCATGTCAACCTCGTCTTGGAGGAAGGCGCTATCCTGCAATTTGTCTTCGATACCAACCTCTACCCTCTCGTGCGTACTTCCTGGGAAGGCATCGCCTGCTGGAACTATTCCCCATGCGTCTATGGTTACAAGGTAACCGACGTTGCCATCACCGGTAAGGGTACTATCGACGGTGGCGGCAGCAATGAGACTTGGTGGCCGATGAACGGCAATCCGAAATATGGCTACGTCGATGGTGTGACCAAGGAGTGCCAGCGTCTAGGTTCACGTGCCCTGCTTTTGAAGCAAGCCGAAGACGGCGTGGCTTTCGATGAGCGCAAGTTTGGCAAGGGACAAGGTTTGCGCCCTCAGCTCATCAACTTCGTACGCTCCGAGCGCATCCTCATCCAGGATGTCACCTTGCTGAAGTCACCTTTCTGGGTTATCCACCCTCTCCTCTCCAAGAACATCACTGTGGATGGCGTTACCGTCTGGAACGAAGGTCCTAACGGCGATGGTTGCGACCCTGAGGCTTGTGAGAACGTACTCATCCAAAACTGTGTGTTCCATACCGGTGACGACTGCATCGCCATCAAGAGCGGTCGCAACAATGATGGTCGTCTCTGGAACCAACCTTCCCGCAACATCATCATCCGCCATTGCAAGATGGAGGACGGTCATGGCGGCGTGGTCATCGGAAGTGAAATCTCCGGTGGTTGCGAGAATGTCTTTGCTGAAGACTGCGTGATGGACTCTCCTAACCTCGAACGCATCCTCCGCATCAAGACCAACAACTGCCGTGGCGGTGTCATCAAGAACATCAACATGCGCAACGTCACCGTGGGACAATGCAAGGAGGCTGTCTTGAAAATCAACCTCGACTACGAGCCTAAGGAGATATGCTACCGTGGTTTCGAACCTAGTGTGAGCCAGGTTTATATGGAGAACGTGACTTGCAAGAAGAGCGACTACGGTGCCCTCATCATCGGCCGTGACCAGGTGGAGAACGTGAGCGACATCACCGTGAAGAACTGCCAGTTTGATGGCGTTCAGAAGGAGCCTGTCAAGATTACGGGCAAGACACGCAACGTGAAGTTTGACAACCTCACCGTCAATGGTTCGTTGGTGCTCAACAAGGCAGACCAGCCTTATCAAGCCTATAGCGAGTGGCTCACCCACAGTGAAATGCAGCGTGTGGCTCATCCATACAACCTCGATTTCTCTCCTAACAAACCCCGTTGGAGTTATGTGATGGGCATCGAGATGGAAGGTATGCTCGACACTTACCTCGCCTACCAGAATGGCAAGAGCACCTTCAAGGGTGGCGACGCTGAAGCCAACAATGAGAGAATCATCGACTACCTGAAGGAATATCCTGCCAAGATGATTGACGAGAAGGGCAACATCACAGGTTATAAATATGAGGATTTCAACCTCGACAATGTGCGCACGGCGAAGTTCATCCTCCGCATGCACAACCTCTTCCCTAGCAAGAGCACAGAACTTGCCTTGAAGACCCTCTTCAAGCAGTTGCAGAACCAGCCTCGCACCAAGGAAGGCGTATATTGGCACAAGGCTATCTACGCCAACCAAGTTTGGCTCGATGGTATCTTCATGGGCTTGCCTTTCTACTGCCAGTATGCCGTACAGACGATGAAGCCTAAGAAGGCTAAGAAGTACTTGGACGATGCGGTAGATCAGATGATCAAGACTGACAAGCGCACTTACGACGAGAAGACACAGCTCTGGAAACATGCTTGGGACGAGACTCACCAGCAGTTCTGGGCAGACAAGGAGAACGGAAAGAGCCAGCACACCTGGGCGAGAGCCTTGGGATGGTATGTGATGGCGATGACCGAGTGCCTCGATGCCATACCAGAGGACTATGCTCGCCGTGGCGAGGTCATCGACTTGCTCAACAAGGCGATGGCTAGCGTGGTGAAGTACCAGGACAAGAAGACAGGCGTATGGTATGACGTGATGGACGTGAAGGATCCTCGCAACTACTTGGAGAGCACTGCCTCCAGCATGTTTGCCTACGTTCTCTTGAAGGGTTACCGCAAGGGATACCTCGCCAAGGAATACCAGGATGCGGGCATCAAGGCATACAAGGGCATCTTGAAGAATTTCATCCAGGTGAACCCAGACAAGACCATCAGTCTCACCAAGTGTTGCAGTGTGAGTGGCTTGGGTCCTGGTCCCGGTCCATACGTGACGAAGCCAAACTTCAAGCGTGACGGCAGTTTCGAGTATTACATCAGCGAGCCTATCCGTGACAATGACGCCAAGGGTGTCGGTCCTTTCATCTGGGCTAGCTTGGAAATGGAGCAAATGAAGTAGAGTACTCATTTACGCTGTGCACAGCGTAACCCAACGCCGTGCAGTGCATAGACTGCTGTCGTGCAGAGCGAACGCTTACGCCGTGCAGAGCAGAAAGCGATGCCGTGCAAGGCGTAAGCCGATGCGACTAGGAGTGTAAGCCGATGCAACTAGGAGTGTAAGCCGATGCGACTAGGAGTGTGAGCCGATGCGACTAGGAGTATAATAGGAGGCGGAAAAGAACATAAAAGCGTTCTTTTTCGCCTCTTTTTTGCATATTCATTGAATTTTAACACACGAAGTGTAACAACCAATACATATTTTTACTATCTTTGCGATGTGTTAGGAATACTGACGCAGAGTTAATTCACCTATTAGTTAACATTTAAAACAAAAGTTTATGAACAAATTTTTACGCTATTCATTCATCGCCTTATTGGCATTGGTTTGCAATGTTACATTCGGACAGGAAGTAACATTGGACTTCACTGACAATACCAACTGGAAATTCCCTGATGGCAATGATAACAAAAAAACAGATGCAGGCGATTTTACAGATGGCACATACACTGTTACCGTCGCTGCCCCAGCAGCCTATTATTGGTTTTCTAACAACAAGGCACTCTTGATGGGAAAAAAAGGTGCCACATTAACTTTACCTAAGTTTGACTTTGAGGTAGAGCGAATTGATGTAGTTGGTTCAGATGGTGCTTCAAAAAATACTACTAGAAATATTTATGTTGGCGACAAAGCAGTAAGTACACAGACAACAAGTGCAAAGGGTACCAAGGAATATAAAATTGCAGCAGACTATCAAGCTGTCAATACAGTTTATACCATCAAGGTTACAAATGCCAACAACGATCAAATCCAAAAGGTATTGATTTGGAAGAAAGGCACCACACAACCAGAAGTAACTCCTACAGCAGCAAACATTGCTGCATTTAAGGCTCTCGGTGTAGGTAAAGAAGCCATCTTGACATTGACCAACGCACAAGTACAATATGTTGGTACTAATGACATGTATATCGTTGACGCTACTGGCGGTATCGATATTTACAAGAGTGATTTGAAATATACAGCAGGCCAAATTCTTAATGGAACTATCACTGCAACTTATGATGTATTCAATAAACTTCCACAGTTAATCAACATCACAGAAAACAAGCTTACCGCTACTGATGGAATTGTTACTCCTATTGAAATGTCTGTAGAAGACGCTGCGTTGGCAGAGAATGCTTGCAAGCTTGTCAAGATTACAAACGTAAAAGCTGTCAAAGTAGGAGACTATTTCTACACAGACGCAAACAAGACCATCCAGATCTTCGACAAGTTTAAACTTAGCTATACTGTAGATACAGAGAATGAGTGTGATTACACGGGCATCATTATCCAATACAATAGCCAAATGGAATTGGCTCCTACTGTAACTCCTGTAACCTCCAACATCAATGATATTACCATTGACGATGCTGATGCAAACGCTCCAGTCTATAACCTCGCAGGCCAGAAGGTATCTACCTCTTACAAGGGCGTAGTTATTAAGGCTGGCAAGAAGTTTGTACAGAAGTAAGAAACAACATTGAATTGTAAATAAAAATCCCCACGCTCAACAGAACGTGGGGATTTTTTGTGCCTACACTTTCAGCGCTCCCTGCCTAGGAAAAATTTCATACCTAACTAGGGAAAAATTTATACCTAACTAGGGAAAAACAAAAGTGGTACTAGAGGGGATATTCCGCCTCTGCGAGACGCATTACACGCCTACCTCTCCCATGTTAAATAATTTTCCATTATGGAATTGCAGGATAATGCCATGCATCTGCGTTCCAGCAGTCATACGTTTCAAGGATTCATCAGACAAATACTTTTTCACCTGTTCCTCCGCCTCATGCCACTGAGCCTTTGCCTCATTTTCTGTAGCATCAGCTTTCAGATATTTCAACTCCACCACATAGCTATGCTTCAACACAGGGAACTTCTTGGTATCTGACAACAAGAAGAAATCGCAGTAACCATGATTGAACTCCAACTCTGGACGAATGACAAACAAACGAGACAAGTTGAGATATGCCATGAAGTAACCTTGTACGTTTTTCTCACCACCAATGGCATCACGCACACTGCTATCCTCGAAATATCTATCCGACAAATATTGGAACAATGGTTGCCAATCGCCCTTGAGTGCCGCATCAGTAAAAGCATTCTCTAGCTTCATCATATCAATACGAGCCGTATCTTGATACTGGTCGAACAAGAAACGATAGTACTGCTCCCAAACATTGAGGTTTGGCACTACCAAATGGAGCTTATCCAAAGTCGTTCCCCCTATCGTCAACATACCATAATAGAACAGCAAGCTGACAAACATGTTAGGGTTAATCATTTCGATGGCAGGGAACGTTGTCTCGATAGTGGTGTCAATATATCCCTGTTCGGCTATTGTCCGCACCACTCCCTTTCGGTCACCATCCAAACGGTCGAGACTCACCAATCGCTTCATCTTGGCATAATCGGTCTTGGAGTTAGGATCACGCATGTCCTTCGGAGGACGACCAGTCGTAATGAGCGTATTCATGTAATATATCACCATATTACTATTGTACATACAAGGTTCCACGCCATAGCACTCCTCAGAGAAACAATAGTTGTCATACCATGGTTTCATCTCTGCTATGATTTCATCTTCTGGTTTAGTTATTCGTCCTACCTCTTGGTAATAGCGAATCATCTCACGTACATCAGTTTCACTAAAGCCTAAGAGATTGTTAAACCAATAATGAACTGATATATTGGTGGCGATATTGAATCCACTCGTCAAGTCATCCAAGGTGATAGGACTAACACCCATAAAGAGGATTCGAGTGAAATTAGGCTTGAACGTTTTAAAGACATCACGATAGAAGCCGCTACCATGAGTCATCTCATGATATACATCGTGTCCTTGTTCGTTGAGGACAACATTCGTAAAATTATCATATTCATCGATAATCAAATAAAGTCGATAACCCTTTTCTTTAGCCTCACCGGCAAATGCAGCAATTTTGCCACCAGCAGTTGGAGCATTATGAGCTGCCTCTATTGCTTTCTGACTATAATACTTCCCATATTTTCTAAGGAATGCATCTATCTTAATCCCCAAGTAAACATGAAAAGCATCCTGCAAGTTGTCTGCACAACCCGCCACTTGCGAGAAATCCAAACTCAGCACTTGGAATTTTCCCTTGGTCTCCAAAGGGTGCTCCGCTATCCAAGTACCTTGGAACTCTTCGTCTATATCCTTGTAGTTCTCACAATCATAATAGTCTGCCACCATTGACAAGAAAAGGCTCTTGCCAAAGCGGCGAGGACGAATGAAGAACAAGAAGTCTGACACAGCCTCCATCTTTGGCAAGTACATGGTCTTGTCAACATAATAGAGATTGCTATCTGATATGCTGCGGAACTGACTGATGCCAGTTGGCAGTCTTTTTATCTTTCCCATAAACCTAGTTTTATCTTTCGGTTGCGAAGTTAATCAAAAAATATGAAACAGCCAAACTTTAAAGGTACAAATACGAAAATGGGCTTCTCTCACTACCCTAAGGCAAGCGAAAGAAGCCCATATATATTGAATGATATGTCCAATGCTTACTTGTTCAAGTACTTCTTGCCGTTCTTGACAACAATACCCTTGTAAGACTCAGATACCTGCTGACCAGCAAGGTTAAATGTGGCAGTCTTTGCCTTAGCCTCAGTTACGCTTACTGAAGAAACGCCAGTGGCAGTAGCTAGCTCGAAGCCATAGATGTACATAGCTCCTTTAGGATATTTAATAGTTACATCACCTTTTTTTACTGCAACAGAGACAACTGGATAAACATTTTTCTCGACACCATCAATTGTAGCTTTTACCGCATCAGACTCTGAAATAGCTTTGTTCAACAACTCTGTTTCATCTTGAGTTAACACAATATTACGTGCATCTGATCCGCCAGAACGAACATACATCTTTAACGTACCATCTGAAGGCAAGTTAAGCGTCAAATAACACTTCGTTGAAGTAGACTTACCACCAGTCTTATATCTCTTTGTAAACTGTGAATATGAGTCAGTAGTTCCAAAATACTGCGAATTCTTATCTACAGCAGATTTTGCATGAGGCTCAGTAACTGTCATTACAATTCCATTATTTGTAATACTAGTAGGAACTGTCCCTGCGGCATATTCCGTATCAAATGTGAATGATTGAGCGTTAACACTAGCTGCCATAGCGACAGCTGCAATTAGAGTAAAGAATTTCTTCATAATCGTTTGTTTTAAGTTATTGTTATTTTAAGTTCGGTTTATCTGCTTGCAAAGGTAACACTTTCTTCCCTACTTCGCTACCCTAAAAATCGAGTAGGAGGTAAACACTAATCATAGGTGTTTATCTCCTATTTTCGTGTTT
>ENA-OPCK01000409-OPCK01000409.1-human-gut-metagenome-genome-assembly--contig:-NODE-409-length-23310-cov-3.360955_pt1 | contig 23310 bp, 21 predicted proteins | sample MGYA00241249_ERZ501478 | MGnify/ENA primary metagenome ERZ501478 (study PRJEB25962, sample SAMEA2042629) | human gut metagenome | biome: human gut; feature: human-associated habitat; material: faeces...
AAGAAGAATGATCCGTCAAAAGGAGATGCGGTAGAAGTTGCTTCATCGGAAGAAGCTACTGAATCAGCGAAAACGACAGAGACTGCAACGGAAACGACAAAAGAGGATGCAGCTAAGGCAACGACGGAAGTGACGACAGAAGCTACAACAGAGGCGACAAAGGAAACCACAACGGAAAATACAACCAAGGCAACCACGGAAGCCACAACCGAAAATACAACCAAGGCAACGACAGAAGCTACAACAGAGGCGACGACAGAAGCAACTACGGAAGCTACGACAGAGACAACTACAGAAGAAAAGAAAAAGGGTGGTTCGATCACGATCAGGCCGGGTATGTATGCAGAGGCAATCTCTCAGGCATTATATGATATCGGAATGGTAGACAGTGTACAGGATTTCTATGATTATCTTGTAAGCTCCGGTAATTCCATGAAACTGATGTGTGGAACTTTCACATTCAAGGGTGATGAAACCTACGATGAGATGATCACTATTATGAGAGATGGACGATAGTTATAGCATGAATTAAAACAAAATATGAGATAATGAGCATTGCGCTGGAATGTGCTCGCACATACCAGCATAATGCGAAAAAGACATGGAACTGTTAAGTGACATGAGATTATAAAAAGAAAGTGCTTGCATGCACTTTCTTTTTGTGTTATTATTGTTTTTGTGTGTGGGCTTGTATATAGCAGGCTCATAAAAATAATATACATGCTGGTTGATTCCTGAAGTGGTGCCTATAGCTCGGGTGACTCGGTGAAAGAGAGATCAGCAGAAGAATATAACCATGGAGGTAGAAAAAATGAGCGTTATTTCAATGAAACAGTTATTAGAAGCAGGTGTACATTTCGGACACCAGACAAGAAGATGGAACCCTAAGATGAAGCCATACATCTACACAGAGCGTAATGGTATCTACATCATCGATCTTCAGAAGTCAGTAGGAATGGTTGACGATGCTTACAATGCAATCGGTGATTGTGTTGCAAACGGAGGAACAATCCTTTTCGTTGGTACAAAGAAGCAGGCTCAGGACTCAATCAAGAGCGAGGCAGAGCGTTGCGGTATGTACTATGTAAATGAGAGATGGCTTGGAGGTATGCTTACAAACTTCAAGACAATCCAGACAAGAATCGCTACTCTTAAGAAGTACGAGGAGATGGAGCAGGACGGTACATTTGACGTTCTTCCTAAGAAGGAAGTTATCCAGATCAAGAAGGAGATGGAGAAGCTCGAGAAGAATCTTGGCGGTATCAAGAACATGAAGAGAATCCCAGACATGATCTTCGTTGTTGATCCTAAGAAGGAGAGAATATGTATCCAGGAGGCTCAGTCACTTGGAATTAAGCTTGTTGGTATCGCTGATACAAACTGTGATCCAGAGGAGCTTGATTATGTAATCCCTGGTAACGACGACGCTATCAGAGCTGTAAAGCTTATCGTTTCAAAGATGGCAGACGCTGTTATCGAGGCTCAGCAGGGTGTTGATGCTGATTCAGTAGATGAGGCAGAGGCTGAGGAGGCTGCAGAGGAGTAATCTGTAGTTGATATTGATCATCATTGATTATAATTAATAAATGATTATAAAAGGTAACGGGGTAATATAAAAAGTATTATCCCGTGACTTTTAAAGAGACATATACAGGCTGAAAAAGCTTTAATAAAACGACATAACCATTATTATGATATGTCAATATTCAAATTTGGAGGTAAAATAAGATGGCAATCACAGCAGCTCAGGTTAAAGAGTTAAGAGAGCTCACAGGTGCCGGTATGATGGATTGCAAGAAGGCACTTGCAGAGACTGATGGTAATATGGAAGCAGCAGTAGATGTACTTCGTAAGAGCGGTGCAGTTAAGGCTGAGAAGAAGGCAAGCAGAATCGCAGCAGAGGGTATCTGCCGTGCAGCAGTTAATGGTACAACAGGTGTTGTTGTAGAGGTTAACTCAGAGACAGACTTCGTTGCTAAGAACGAGGTATTCCAGACATTTGTTCAGCAGATCGCTGATCAGGCACTTGCTTCATCACTTGTTGGTGGCAAGGATGGCGAGGATGTTGAGGCACTTCTCGGAGAGAATGGTCTTAAGGAAGAGCTTGTTGACAAGACAGCAACAATCGGAGAGAAGTTATCATTCCGTAGATTCCAGAAGCTTTCAGGCGATGTAGTAGTTGACTACTTACACGGCAATGGAAGAATCGGTGTTATCGTAGCTGGTAACGGCGCAAGCGATGACGCTGCTAAGGAAGCACTCAAGAACGTAGCTATGCAGATCGCAGCTATGAATCCACAGTACATCAGCAGAGCTGATATCTCAGCAGACGCTATGGCTAAGCTTAAGGAGATCACAGTTGACAGTGCACTTAATGCACCTGATACACTTCCAAAGCCAATCCTTAACAAGCTTATCGCAAAGGCTGTTGACGGCGTATGGAGCGCAGAGGATGTAGCTATCTACGAAGAGAAGAAGAGCAACATGAACTTCTTATTCAACTTCCTTTCAAAGGAGGCAAAGGCACAGCTTGCAGAGCTTGCTATTGCTGATAAGGATGTTATCGTTGCAGATAAGATCTTCAATGGTCTTGTTGAGGGACGTATCTCAAAGCAGGTTAAGGAGATCAGCCTTCTTGATCAGGTATACGTTAAGGCTGAGGATGGCAAGCAGACAGTTGCCAAGTACCTTGAGTCAGTTAACAAGGATCTCAAGATCGCCAGCTTCGTTCGTTTCGAGGTTGGAGAGGGAATGGAGAAGAAGAACGAGGACTTTGCAGCCGAGGTTGCTAAGCAGATGAACGTTTAATCATATCCCGTATCTGAATATATGAATAATTGCCTTGCGGTTGGCTTTTGAGCTGGCCGTGAGGCTTTTTTATTGTCTGTTTCTGTTGATATCCGGCACTGTATAAAATATAATCTATGTAATTGCGGTTCAGATGATCGCAAACGAGCTGAGTAACGAGCAGGGACACATAGAATCGGCATCCGGGCTTTTGGTTGATCTTATGCCTGACGGTGTGGAGGCAGGGAAGCGGGTATGAATGCCCATCTTGCCAAGCCTATAGATATAGACAGACTTGTCCAGACAATTGTTGATGTCATGAAGGTTTAAGCTTTATTTAAGCTTGAGGGGTATAATACGAATTATAGATGGTTTGCGTGATATCTGGTGGAGACCATAATAATATGAGACGGAGATAAGATTATGAGATTGCTTCTTGCGGAGGATGAGAAAGCGCTTTCAAGCGCGCTTCAGGTTATATTGAAGCATAACAATTACTCAGTGGACGCTGTGTATAACGGACAGGATGCCTATGATTACATTATGGCAGGGGTGTATGACGGAGTCATACTTGATGTCATGATGCCAAAGATGGATGGCTTTACCGTGCTGTCAAAGATCAGGGCTGAGGGCTGCGATGTTCCGGTTATTATGCTCACGGCCAAGGCTGAGACTGATGACAAGATCAACGGCCTTGATCTGGGGGCGGACGATTATCTTGCAAAGCCATTTGAGACAAAAGAACTCCTGGCAAGGATACGCGCGATAACCAGAAGAAGGAGTGAGGCGGTCAGCACGGAGATGAAGTATGGCGACTGCACGTTAAACAGCCTGAATTATGAGCTCAGTTCATCTGGTGGAAGCGTAAAGCTGCAGAACAAGGAATATCAGATCATGGAACTGCTGATGGCAAATCAGAATGCGATAATATCAGCAGAGCTTATGATGGAGAAGATATGGGGCTATGACACGGATACGGAGATCAGTGTTGTGTGGGTCAATATCTCGTATCTCAGGAAGAAACTCGGTCAGATAGGCTCAGGGGTGTCCATTAAGGCAGTAAGAAATCAGGGATACACACTTGAGTATAAGGAAGAGGATAGAACATGATAAAGAATCTGAGAAAAAGATTTATATTTGCGGCAATGGCATCCACATTTGGAGTGCTGTTTGTCATAATGAGCATTCTCAACATAGCAAATTATGCCCGCATGGTTTCAAGGGCGGATGATACCTTAATTGAACTGGTGGATAATAATGGACAGTTTGACAGCAGGGATTTTCTGAAAGAGAAGGTTAAGACCAATGCGGATTCCCAGCCACCTGATAAGCCTGATGGCAAGAGCAATGATAAGTTCTCACCGGAGACACCATTTCAGACAAGATATTTCTCCGTGGTCGTAAGTGATGGGGCTGTTGAGTCCTACAGCCTTGACAATATAGCTGCTGTTGATGAATCGGAAGCCGAGTCGTATGCTTTGAAGATACTTGGGGACGGTTCAGACAGTGGATTTACGGATATATACAGATACAGGGTAGCGGACTGTGAGGATGGAACCAGGATAATATTTGTCGACTGCCGTCAGGAGCTGGAGTCGTTCAGAAATACGTTGGTATACAGTGTAGGAGTGTCACTTCTGGGATTCCTTGCGGTGTTCATGCTGGTGCTGTTCTGGTCAAAGAAGATATTCAAGCCGGTGGCTGAGAGTTATGCCAAGCAGAAGCGGTTTATCACCGATGCAAGCCATGAGATCAAGACACCCCTAACTATCATAGATGCAAATACCGAGGTCATAGAGATGGTGAACGGTGAGAGTGAATGGACGAAGAACACCAGGGATCAGGTCAAGAGACTGACAGCGCTCACAAATCAGATGGTGGCTCTCTCCAGACTGGATGAGAATCCTGAACCGAAGGAGAAGGCAAAGTTTGATCTGTCTGATGTGGCGTATGAGGTGATAGATCATTTCTCGTCTCTGTCGGAGGTTCGAGGCAAGAAGATCAGCGCGGATATCGAAGATGGAATAAAGTATGTCGGAGATGAGAATTCCATCAGGCAGCTCATAAGCATACTGGTGGATAACGCCATGAAGTATGCTGTTGAATCAGCGGATATAAGTATATCCTTGAAGCGTGATGGCAGAAAGGTGAAGTTTGTTCTCAAAAACCTTACAGATGGCATGGAAGAGGGCTCTCAGGATATATTGTTTGAGAGATTCTATAGACCTGACAGCTCAAGAAATTCGGAGACCGGAGGTTCGGGAATAGGACTTTCTCTCGCCAAATCGATAGTTGAGTCTCACAAGGGCAGGATAACAGCAAGATGTGACGGGGATGGATACATCACATTCCAAGTTACATTATAGAATAATACAGTGTGTATACGTTAAAACGCTCTGTTCATGATATGAAGTTTACATAACATATCATGGACAGGGCGTTTTCTTTGTATAAGCGTTGGGATTTATTGTGCATATTTGAAAATACATAATATAATATTATCTTGTTGCGCACAAATTTGCAAATAGATTGCGCTTGAGTTGCGCTTTGATGTATACAAAATGCACAATTAATTCTTAAAAACATTGTCTACAAGCGACATGGTAACCAGAACTCAAATATGTTAATATATCACCATAAGGACAAACGGTTGCGCAACTGTTGATCAACATTACAAGGAGGAATACTTGTGATAATGCGGACGCCGCGCGAAGCGCATTGGAATGCGTCTGCGTAATATTACTTATTAGGAGGGCGTATATGAGAAGAAAGAGAATTGTAAAGCAGATTGGCTGTGCAGTTCTTGCAGGAGCGCTTATGGTAGGGCAGATCTTTGGATCGGGAGCTTCACTGATAACAGCGAAGGCTGCGGAGAGCTGGGTGGACACACTCAAGGTTGCAAATGGTGATTTTGAAACAGGTGACAGCAGTAACTGGACTATAGAGAGTGGATCGGGAGCTGAGCTTGTTGTAAAAAACGGTGGAAGTAATGTAAACTCCACATATTATCTTAATATCTGGGCTTCAGATGCGGCTGATGTCAGCATCACACAGACTGTAGAGGCTGTTCCTGCGGGAACATACAAGCTGGAGTATGATGTCGAGGGCGATGCCCAGGATACAGGGCTCACAGTATCTGTCGCTGATAAGTCACAGGCTGTTGGAGCCACGACCGGATGGGATGCATGGGCGACAAATGAGACAGAAGAGTTCGTTCTTGAGGATACAACTGATGTCAGCATTTCATTCAAGGGCAGTCTTGCCAAGGGATATTGGGGCAAGATAGACAATGTAAAGCTCTGCAAGCTTACAGACGAGGAAGATGTAGTTGAGCCTGTGGAGGCTGGAATTTATGTGGACCGCGTGCGTGATCTCACATACACAGATCTGAACGGAGAGAAGCAGTCATTTATCGAGGGCGTAGACGTATCATCCTATGTGTCACTGAAGAACAGTGGAGTTAAGTATTATGATTTCGATGGCAACGAGCTGGATGATATCGGATACTTCAAGTTCCTTGCTTCATGTGGAATAAATTATGTGCGTGTCCGTGTATGGAATGATCCATATGATGCAGACAAAAACGGTTACGGCGGCGGTAACAATGATTTGGAGACAGCCAAGAAGATCGGACAGTATGCAACAGCAGCCGGAATAAAGCTTCTTGTGGATTTCCATTATTCGGATTTCTGGGCTGATCCTGGCAAACAGCAGGTGCCTAAGGCTTGGGCTGACTTCACTCTTGACGAGAAGGTAGCTGCAGTTAAGTCATACACATCAGAGAGCCTTAAGACTCTGCTCGATGCTGGCGTTGATGTCGGCATGGTTCAGATCGGTAACGAGACGACCAACGGAATATGTGGTGAGACTTCAAAGAACTGGGAAAACATGGCAAAGATCTTCAGCGCCGGAAGTGAGGCAGTGAGAGCCATCGACAAGAATATCCTTGTTGCCATCCATTTCACCAATCCTGAGAGAAGTGGCAATTACGCAAATTTTGCAAAGAGACTTAATACATACAACGTAGACTACGATGTATTTGCATCATCATACTATCCTGTATGGCATGGCTCAACAGACAATCTCACATCGGTTCTCAAGAATGTGGCAGACACATATGGCAAGCTTGTCATGGTGGCAGAGACATCATGGGCCTATACACTGGATGACGGAGATGGACATGAAAATACTGTCAGAAAAGGTAAAGATGATTCTACAACTTATGATTTATCAGTTCAGGGACAGGCCAATGAGATAAGCTCCGTTATAAAAGCAGTAAAGAATACAGGTTCTTCAGGAATCGGTGTATTCTATTGGGAGCCTGCATGGCTTCCTGTAAATGTGTATGATTCATCTGCAGAGAATGCAGCAGACGTCCTTGCAGCCAACAAGGAGGCATGGGAGAAGTACGGTTCAGGCTGGGCTTCATCATACGCAGGAGAGTACGACGCAGCAGACGCCGGCAAGTGGTACGGCGGTTCAGCAGTTGACAACCAGGCACTGTTTGACTTCACAGGACACCCACTTGAGTCACTCAAGACATTTGCCTATGTTCACACAGGAACAAAGACAAAGAGAGAGGTAGTCTCAATAACAGTTGATGATGTTGAGATCGAGATAACAGATATTGCAAATGTAGCTCTGCCGACTGCAGCAACAGTAGCTTACAATGATGGCAATTCAGAGAGCGCAGACATCACCTGGGAGGATGGAGCGCTTGAGAAGGTAAAGAACTACGGTGCAGGAACATGTACTGTAAAGGGAACTGTGACAGTAAATGATGAGACTGTCGAGGTTCAGTGCAATGTAACAATATTAAAGGAGAACATCCTTGTAAATCCTGGATTTGAGTCAGGAAACGAGGGATGGACCATCGCTGATACAAGCAAGGGATTTGCAATCAAGACAAAGGAAGATTTTAGAAACGGTGCATATTGTGGTCACTACTACAATTCATCAGATTTTGCATATGATGTATATCAGACCATCACACTTGAGCCGGGAGAGTATGTGTTCAGCGCATATCTTCAGGGCGGTGCAAATGGAGATAACGATGTGTATGAGGTGTATGCAAAAGCTGGAGATACAGAACTCGCATCCGCACCTGCAGTCCCACAGGGCTGGAAAATCTGGCAGCATCCTGAGATTAGATTTACAGTGGAAGAGACAACAGAGGTTGTTGTCGGAATGAGAGCAACCGCATCAGGTAAGGCATGGGGAACATGGGATGACGCATATCTCTACAAGGATGCGGATATCACACCGACACCAGATCCAAATCCAGATCCAACACCGGATCCAGATCCAACACCGGACCCAGATCCAACACCAGACCCAGATCCGACACCGGACCCGGATCCAACACCAGATCCAATACCAACACCGGATCCAGATCCAACACCAGACCCAACTCCTTCTATTGATACAAGCAAGAATGGTCTTGTGAAGGAGAATGGAAAGACCTACTTCTATAAGAAGGGCGTGGTTCAGGAGAATTACACAGGATTTGTCAGGAGTGCCGGAGTCAACTACTATGTTGTAAATGGCGTGGTAAAGACAGGATACAAGGGACTTGTAAGGAGCCCTAAGACGGGAAAAACATATCTTGTAAAGAATGGCAAGATTTATACAGCATACACAGGTTTCTACAGAAATTCAAAGGGACAGCAGTGTCTCATAATAAAGGGCAAATTTGCAGAGAGCAAGACAGCCCTTGTCAGAAGCACTAAGAATAAGAAGTATTACTATGTAAAGAAAGGTATAATCCAGTCAGGTTATACAGGCTTCTTCAAGAGTACCACAACAGGTGCTAAATGCTATATCTACAAGGGTGTATTCCAGTCAGGCAAGACGGGAATAGTAAAGAGTCCTAAGAATCACAAGAACTACTATGTGAAGAAGGGCAAGATCGCCACAGAAGTTACCGGTATAGTTAAGATATCAGGTTCAAGATATAAAGTAGTGAGAGGTCTTGTTGTCAAAAAAGTAAAATAGTACAGAGTAATACATATATACGATAGTCCGATTGGGGAATACCCGGCCGGACTATTTTATTATTTGTTTATATGTTATTTAATTTTTGTAAGGAACATTAAGAAATTATTTGAAAGTAGTTGAAAAAGTATCATTAAGTGATATAGAATGGATAAGTATTTGTTTATATTATACTAAAACGAGAAAAGGAGAGTAATCATGGACAAATTCTTCAAAATCTCAGAGCGTGGGTCTACAATCAAGACCGAGATCATGGCAGGACTTACAACATTCTTCGCCATGGCATACATCGTTCTGGTCAATCCAAATCAGGTTGCAGGAGAAGGCAGCAATGGCTGGCTGGCAGGGGCAGTTCCAGACATGGCTGGTGAGCTTGGTACAGTATGGAATGCTGTATTCATCGCATCTATTCTTGTTGCAATAGTGGGAACACTTCTCATGGCGTTCCTCGCGGACATGCCATTTGCACAGGCCTGCGGAATGGGACTTAACTCATTCTTCTGTACTATCTTCGTAGCTGGTGCAGCATTTGCAGGTGTGAGTGTTATCAGAGGTTATCAGGCAGGTCTGGTAATAGTATTGATATCAGGTCTCGTATTCCTGATTCTTTCAGTGACAGGACTCAGAAAGTACATTGCAGTTGCAATGCCTGAGTGCCTTAAGAAGTCAATTCCGGCAGGTATCGGTCTGTTCATAGCTCTTATCGGACTGAAGAATGCAACACTTATCCAGGACAACCCATATACATTTGTTCAGTTCTTTGATTTTCACGGTGTGATCACAAGCGCTGGCAGCACAAAGGAGGCTATTGCACAGATCGCACCTCCTATAGTAGCATTTGTAGGATTTATAATAATTGCGATCCTTGCAAAGCTTAATGTAAAGGGTAACATTATCATAGGTATCCTTGCATCTACAGTATTATATTATGTTATGATGCTTCAGGCACCTAACTTTGATTTCTCATCGATCGGACAGTCATTCAAGGATTTCGGTTCAGTCGGATTCCTCGGAGTGTTCCAGGGACAGGCATGGAAGGATGCATTCTCTGCTGAGTATATCGGCGGTGTGTTCTCAGCAATCATGCTTGTTGTCAGCTTCTGTCTGGTAGATATGTTTGATACCATCGGAACTCTCTATGGTGCAGCTTCCCAGGCTAATATGCTTGACGAGAAGGGTGACCCAATGAAGCTTGACGAGTGTATGATGTGTGACTCTATAGGTACTGTATCAGGAGCTATTCTCGGTACATCAACATGTACAACATTTGTAGAGTCAGCTTCAGGTATCGCTGCAGGTGGTAGAACAGGTCTTACAAGTTTGGTTACAGCAATCTGCTTTGCAGTATGTCTGTTCCTCAGCCCTGTTGCCAACATCATTCCATCATGTGCAACAGCACCAGCACTTATCTTCGTAGGTGTACTTATGGCTAAGAACTTTGCAAAGGTTGATATGGAGGATATGCGCTCAGCAGTTCCTGCATTCGTGACATTCCTTATGATGCCACTGACATACTCTATTTCAAATGGTATCGGTCTTGGCGCTATCACATATGTTCTTATCACACTGTTCACAGGCAAGTATAAGAAGCAGGATATCGTAGTGACGATTATTGCACTCTTATTTATAGTAAAATTCGTTTCGGTAACTATGTAATTATTTAGTGACACAAGAGAATTCAAAGCGTTCCCGCATATAAGTGCGGGGACGTTTTTTTATTTGCCAAAGTGAGTTTTTTGTAGTATCATACCAACTGTGTACCAGTAGCCAATCGGATACGGCAATGGCCTCCGGAGCCATGACGGGCGGTTCGACTCCGCCCTGGTACGCTTTTTTATACTCTGATATTTATTTCGTAAAAGGATGATATGCAGTGATGAAGAAGAAAAAGAATTTGGAAGCGGAAGAACAGAATATAGAAAATGAAGAGCCGGAGTTGGATGGGAAATCAGAGATCGGTGGAGATTCAGAGACAGATGATGACTTAGATGACGGTGAAGATCCGGAGTCAGACGATGAATCGGATGACAGTGGAGACTCGGGATTAGATGATGACTTAGATGACAGTGAAGATTCGGAGCTGGCTGATAACTCAGAGCCCGGCGGAGCTTCAGAGGTTGAGGAGACCCCGGCGAGACAGAAAAGGCCGTATGAGGATTATGTCATAGAAGATCCTGAGGATATGGATGATGCACCGGATACCGGAGATATGTTCGATGATGAAGAGCTGTATGGCGATGACGATTATTTTGCCGAAGAGAAGGCAAAGACGCGGAAAGGCCGAAGAAGATCCAGACATGGCGGGATCTCTGGTGGCGTTCTTGCCTTGCTGTGGGCGGTATTTCTGATACTTGTCGGAGTCTATGTGTATGTATTTTTTATAAACGATAAGCTGTTCACAGAGAACATAACCGGAAGAGATAACACGGTGAGACTGGAGATACCAGACGGAGCAAATTACAGGCTGTGTACGATCGATGAGATAAATCAGCTAGTGAACAATTATCTTTTGGCGAGAACAAAGGCAGATCAGACGACACTTCAGAGACTGGTCACAGATCCGTCGGAATTTGACGACATGAAGAGCATTGAGATAGCAGCGGAGTATATAACAGCGTACAACAAGACCACCTGTTATATAGCCAACGGATATACCGCAGATTCGTATATCGTGTACGAATTATCCAATCTGATGATAAAGGATGTCAACTCGGAACCGCTCGATATAAGGTCGTTATATGTGACGAAACAGTCAGATGGAAGCTACAAGATCAACAATTCGGCTTTGTCTGACAAGGAGAGCTCGTATATCAACACCATCAACTCATCTGGTGATATACAGGCGATATATGAACATGTAAAAGAAAACAATGATTATCTGCTTAGAACGGATGAGACATTTAGAAAGTTCCAGAATATGTATAATTAAAGAAAACGCAGGCTTTATGCCTGCGTTTTATATTATCACTGTATGAGACTTATATTGCCTCGGAAGAGTTCACATCATCTGTGTCGATCAAAACCCCTCTGATAGGAACCGGTGTGGAAAATACTATCTGTGTCTCTGTGCTGCCAAATCTCTGGAGCTGTCCGATAAATGAGTCGAGATCCATGGTATTAGGAAAGCAAACCTTCATGAGCATGGAGTGCGCACCAGTCACACAGTTGCATTCAAGTACATTTGGACATGCTTCAACAAATGGATAGAAGGTTGGCTTCTGTTTTGGATCAAGAGCCATGTGTATAAATGCTGTGATGTGATATCCGAGAGCCTCATGGTTGATGCTTGCGTGATATCCGGTCAGTATTCCTGCTTTCTCAAGTCTCTCTATTCTTGCTGAAACTGCCGGCGAAGAAAGGAAGACTTTGCTGGCCAGATACTTGAGTGGCGTTCTGGCGTTGCCCTGTAAAAGATGAATGATTTTTCTGTCGATGTTATCCATAATATGCACTTCCTTTTCCTAAAATAAAAAAAGGTGCGTTTCCGAAGAAACACACCTTTGCGTTTGTTTAAATATACATTAATTGATAAAAAAAATCAAGGACTTTTACAAAATTAATTTAACTGAATCTTTGCTGTGGGTTATACATGGTGTGATGAATGGTTCACAAAATGAAAAATAAATGGTATGATGGTTCTGCATATTGGTTAGAATTTACTGGCCTTGGTCTGGCTGATACATGGTGTATGCTGACCAGAAATTAGAATGTGAGATATGTATTAACAATATAGGAAAATAATAACAGAGGAAAGATTATGGCGGATGGAATAAGACTTAACAAATATCTCAGTGAGGCGGGCGTGTGCTCAAGGCGCGCTGCGGATACACATATAGAGAATGGAAAGGTTACGATCAACGGAGAGACTGCAGTCATGGGTCAGAAGGTCATGCCCGGGGATGTGGTGACATTCATGGGCAGGAAGGTTCAGCAGAAGGATAGGACAGTGATCCTGGCATATAATAAGCCGATAGGACTTACCTGTACAGCGAGTAAGGCTGATCCAGACAATATATTTGATCACATAGATTATCCGATCAGACTTCAGTACGTGGGAAGGCTGGACAAGGACTCCCAGGGTCTACTTCTTCTGACAAATGATGGTGATCTGTCAAATGCCATCCAGAAGTCGGTGAACAACCATGAGAAGGAATACAGAGTGCGGGTGAACCGTGAGATAACAGAGGACTTCATCAGGAAGATGTCGGAAGGAGTGCCTATACTTGATACAGTGACAAAGAAATGTAAGGTGCGAAAGATAGATGACAGATCATTCATGATAGTGCTGACACAGGGTCTCAACAGGCAGATCAGACGAATGTGTGATGCATTGGGCTACAGGGTAGTGAACCTGAAGAGAGTCAGGGTCTGCAACGTGAAGCTTGGCAATATGAGACCTGGAGAGTTAAGGGAGCTCAGCCGCGAGGAAGAGGCAGAGCTGAGACGGATAGTGGGGATGTAGTAGAGAGTGTATATAGGATTTTTTGTGGGGTGTGTATGGAAGATATTAGTAGAAATACCAGTGAAAATATTAAAGAAAATAATGACATCAGTGGCAATAACGATAATGGCAAGATAGCCAGAATTAAAGAACTTGTAAAGCAGCTCAACGATGCTGCAAAGAAATATTATATGGAAGATACAGAGATCATGAGCAATCTGGAATATGATGCTCTGTACGATGAGCTGAGTGCCCTGGAGAAAGAGACCGGGATGGTCATGAGCAACAGCCCGACGGTCAAGGTAGGATATGAGGTCGTCAGTGAGCTGCCGAAGGAGGCTCACGAGCATCCAATGCTTTCTCTTGACAAGACAAAGGATGTAGGTGCTCTTGCGTCATGGCTTGGCGGTCAGAAGGGCGTAATATCCTGGAAGATGGACGGACTCACAGTTGTTCTCACATATGAGAACGGAGAGATGATAAAAGCGGTTACCCGTGGAAATGGTGAGATAGGCGAGGTCATCACGAACAATGCGAAGGTATTTGCAAATGTACCTCATCACATCCCGTACAAGGGCAAGCTGACGATCAGAGGCGAGGCGGTCATCAAATACTCGGATTTCAATGCGATAAATGAGAAGATAACGGATGCGGAATCTAAGTACAAGAACCCGCGAAATCTGTGCAGCGGCTCAGTGAGACAGCTCGATAACAAGATAACAAAAGAGAGAAATGTACATTTCTTCGCTTTTAATTTAGTGGACGGTGAGGATGTGGACTTCCACAATTCATTCAAATATCAGCTTGACTGGTTGGAGCAGCAGGGATTTACCGTGGTAGAACACTACCTGACAGACTCGGCGGCACTTCCTGATAAGGTGAGGGAATTTTCAGAGAAGATAACGGAGAATGACTTCCCATCGGATGGTCTGGTACTCATGCTGGATGATTTGGCATACGGAAGGAGCCTGGGAACCACAGCCAAGTTCCCGCGAAATGCCATGGCGTTCAAATGGGCGGACGAGGAAGCGATAACCCACCTCCGCTATGTGGAGTGGAGTCCATCAAGAACTGGACTCATCAACCCGGTTGCTGTATTTGACCCGGTGGAGCTCGAGGGAACAACAGTCAGCCGTGCCAGCATACACAACGTCAGCATACTTAAGTCATTGGCGCTTGGCGAAGGTGATGAGATTGCAGTATACAAGGCGAATATGATCATTCCGCAGATTGCAAGGAATCTAACCATGAGCGGTAACGTGGTCATACCGGCTGCGTGTCCTGCATGCGGAGGAGAGACTGAGATAGTGAGGGAGGAAGGCGGTGCAGCGTCAGGAGTTGAGACTCTGTACTGCACAAACCAGTTCTGCCCTGCGAAGAAACTCAAGTCATTTTCACACTATGTGTCCAGAAATGCGTTGAATATAGACGGACTCTCAGAGGCGACCATAGAGAAGTTCATAGATGAGAAGATCCTCGAGGAGCTTCCTGATCTGTATAAGCTTGCGGCTCACAGAGAACATATAGTTGAACTTGAGGGATTTGGCGAGAAGTCGTACAACAAGCTTGTGGCTGCGGTGGACGCATCCAGACAGACGAACATGTGGCGTCTTGTCAATGGTCTCGGCATTGCAAATGTCGGAGAGGCGACAGCCAAGCTCATGGCAAAGCATTTTGCAAATGATATGGATGCCATGAAGAAGGCAGATGTGTTAGCATACGTTGAGATAGACGGAATCGGTCAGGTTATAGCAGAGGATATAGTCAGATACTTTGAAAATGAGAAGAATTGTGCTATCATAGATAGGTTGATGGCTGAGCTTACGTTTGTGGATGAGGTTTCTGATACGGAGCAGGATCTGGCGGGCAAGGTGTTCGTCATAACCGGTTCGCTCACCCATTTTGACAACAGAAATCAGCTCAAGGAACTGATAGAGAGCAGAGGAGGTCAGGTTACAGGTTCTGTATCTGCCAAGACCTCATATCTTATAAATAACGATGTGAATTCTACATCATCCAAGAACAAGAAGGCGAAAAGCCTTGATGTGCCTATCATATCTGAGGAGGATTTCTTAGAATTGATTGGACAGTAGAAGTAACTGTAGTAAACGGAAAGGAAATGATAGAGATGCCGATAAGAATAGATGATGATCTGCCGGTTAAGAAAACACTGGAGGACGAGAACATATTTGTCATGGGAACAGGAAGGGCGCACAGCCAGGACATAAGACCCCTTGACATTCTGATACTCAACCTCATGCCGCTGAAGGAGGACACAGAGCTGCAGCTCATGCGAAGCCTGTCAAACACCCCACTTCAGGTGAACATCACGCTTCTTAGAACCATGTCCTACGAGTCCAAGAACGTGACAAAGGGACACCTTGACAGATTCTACGAGGATTTTGACAGCGTAAAGAACCGCAAATGGGACGGTTTCATCATAACCGGAGCACCTGTTGAAAAGATGGAATTTGAGAATGTTGACTACTGGGATGAACTCCGCGAGATCATGGACTGGTCCGAGAAAAATGTCACATCGACCATGCACATTTGCTGGGGCGCCCAGGCGGGACTCTACTACAGATACGGTGTGCAGAAGTTCGACCTTCCGCAGAAACTGTCAGGCATATACGAACATCACACCTTCCACAAGAGAACACCGCTAGTCCGCGGTTTCGACGATGTATTTTACGTGCCACATTCAAGATATACCGGTGTGTCCAAGGAGGACATTGTAAACAATGATCACCTTGAGATCGTAGCCGAGTCAGATGTGGCTGGCCCGTACCTCATAATCGGTGACGGCGGCAAGAACATATTTGTCACAGGACACCCTGAGTACGACGTGCTGACCCTTGACCAGGAGTACCACAGAGACCTTGGCAAGGGCCTGAATCCACAGATTCCGGTGAACTATTATCCAGACAACGACCCGGAAAAGAAACCAGTGAAGAAGTGGAGATGCCACGCGAATACTTTGTATGCGAATTGGCTCAATTATTACGTTTATCAGCTCACACCTTATAAGTGGGAGTAGGAGCTGGTGAGACCGCATAAAACCTGAGAATTTAAGCCAAATGCGTTACATATCAATAAAGACATAAATGTATGTAATATGATGTGATTTTTTGTAATTTTATGACTTTGTGGCGATTAATTGGTGTTTTTTCAAAATGCAGATGGTGTTTTTTTAAAACGGCGTTAGGCAGGGAAGATATTAAATATAAAATTAAAACACAGCACTATGTAGATGAGTGGGAGTTATCTATATGGTGCTGTGTTTTTCGTTGTAATTTCTTAATCTATAGTATTTAGAAAGGCGAGTAATGCCTCTCTTTGTACAGAGTTGAGTCTATATATTCTGGTTGACAGTGGATCATTGATTAGAACCTTATTATCATCATCAAAAAAATCCCTTAATGAAATGTCAAGTGCTTTGCACAATTGGAAAAGAACTTCTATTATCACCGTAAGCAATCCGTGCAGAAAGCCGGAGAAGCAATATTTTCTCGGCTGGTAAAACAGTTTTCCGAAAAAGAGGGTGTAACGGAAGCCCTCAAAGCGGAAAATCAAATGCTGTGGGTGCAGAGGATGAACAACAGACGGCGGCTTTTCCTTTTCAGGCAGTATTCAATAAGTCATAAAGTTCCGTGAGTAATGGAAGAAGCCAGCGTTTGCGGAAATGCCACAATTTACGGAGGTAAAGTTTCAAATTCCACTTGCCTTTTTACACTTGTTATGATATTATTAATATGCGTACTAAAACGCTTAAAGAGAGGTGCTATATTTGCGAAGAGACAGCAGTGAAACAAAGAGGAAAATACTGACCGTGTGCGTCCGTCTCTTTTTGGAGCAGGGGTATAAAAACACCTCCGTCAGTCAGATTGTGGACGAGGCAGGTGTGGCAAGGGGAAGCTATTTGAATCTGTTTCCGACCAAGGACAGAATTTTGCTGGAATTGACCGAAACGATGTTCGGCGGACAGTTCGGCGTGGCAAGAAGCATTGCAGACAGCAAGCTGCCGCCGGTTTACGCCTATGCGGTGGAAACGGCGATTCAACTGACACTGACCGAGCTGAATGAGAACCTGCGAGAAATCTACATTGAAGCCTATTCCCTGCCCGACACGTCGGAATATATTTACCTGCATACCACAGCAGAGCTGAAGCAGATTTTTGGTGAAAATTTTCCCGATGATACCGAGAGCGACTTTTATGAGATGGAAATTGGCACGGCGGGATTGATGCGCAGCTATATGGCGAGAAAATGTGATATTCATTTTCCTTTGGAACGCAAGCTCAGTCGCTTTCTGACGGCGGCGATGCGGGTGTATCGTATACCGGAGGAAGAACAGGCAAAGGTGCTTGCCTTTATTCAATCACTGGATATTGAAGCAATTGCTACAGAGGTTATGTATAAGCTGTTTGCAATGCTGGAAATGAAATACGATTTTAAGCTGTCAAAGGACAGCAAAGGAAAGGAGAGGAAACTATATGAATAAGAAAATTTTGAGCGTTGTGCTCATACTGTGCGTGATGCTGGCTGTTATGCCTATGACGGCATATGCGGCGGATATTGCGTTTTGTTCTAAATGCAACCGGATACAAACGGTAAGGTTGACTTATCAATACTCAAATGATGAATGGCACATATGCAATGTTACATGCACGGTGTGTAATAATATATGGTTTTACGGAATGTCACACAAATGGAGCGGAACGGCGACTTGCACAAGCGGAAGGACATGCACGGAATGCGGCGGATCTTCCGAACCGCTTGGGCACGACTGGGGCATTTGGACGCAGAACAGCGATGAAAAGACCCACACCCGAATCTGTAAGCGTGACACCAGCCATACGGAAACCGAGAATTGCCACGGCGGCACGGCGACCTGCACCGCCAAGGCTGTCTGCACGGTCTGCGGCGGCGAATACGGCGAGATGGCGGCACACAGCTTCACTGCCGAAAAAGCAGAGGCGCAGTATTTGAAGTCTGCTGCAACCTGTACCGAAAAGGCGGTCTACTACAAGTCCTGCGCAGTCTGCGGTCTGAGCTCCGAGGGCACGGCGGATGAGGCGACCTTCTTCTCCGGCAATGCGCTGGACCACAACTGGGGCGATTGGACGTCCAACGAAGACGGCACCCATACCCGCACCTGCACCGTTGACGGATGCTCTGCAGGCACGCAAACGGAGAATTGCATCGATGCAAACAAAGATCACAAATGTGATATCTGCGATTATATAATCAGCGAGTGTGCAGACGATAACAAAGACCACAAGTGTGATTATTGCGGCAAGAAGCTGACTGAGCATACCGGCGGGAAAGCGACCTGCAAGGACAAGGCAAAGTGCGAGGTCTGCGGTGCGGAATACGGTGAGCTTGATGCGAAGAACCACACCAACTTAAAGCACTTCCCGGCAACTGCGGCGACCAAGACCACCGAGGGCAATATCGAGTACTGGTACTGCGAAGGCTGTGGTAAATATTACAGCGACAAGGACGGTACAAAGGAAATCAAAAAAGCCGACACCGTAACGGCGAAGCTGAAGGACGATTCCAAATCTCCGCAGACCGGCGATACAAGCAACCTTGCTTTGTGGATTGCCTTGCTGTTTGTCAGCGGCGGTGCAGCCATTGGCACAACGGTTGTCAGCAGAAAGAAAAAGTACAACAGATAATTGAATAGCGTTCCCTTGCCCCATCTTCCGAGCAAGACAAAAGCGTCGTAGCGATACGGCGCTTTTTTGTTACCCGGAAGCGACAAACAGCGGCTTTTGAATGGTTGGCGGTAAAGGATACCGCCGCTAAAACAAAGCCGCTCATATCGAAAGAAAACGCCCAAAATCGCCCCGAAACTATACAGCGGGAAACGGTTTTGGGCATTTCTGCGTTTCGGGAGCAAATCGGCAATTCGGCAGTGAAAAGGAGGTGCTCGCTATGCCCCGTATGCCGAAATACCTCAAGGAAGAATGGGCGTTCTTTCTTGATGAGCGTGGCAGGAAGAAATACAACGAGCTTTGCAGGAAATGCGAAAGGAGCTGCAAGCAGCGTTTCCTACTATCAAAGACAGTATTTCAATGCGTCCTCTGCCGTGGAACGATTGCAGGAACGGTATGACCGGCTCAAAGAAAAATGCCAGCCGTTTTTGCAGGAACTGGAACACTTTCCAAAGCTGGTGGAGGTCTTTGTGAAGAAGGTCAAGGAGCTTTTCAGTATCAAGGAAGCGCAGGGGCGCAAGGAACGGGAGGACAGAGCAGCCGCCCGAAAATAACAATCCAAACACCGTCGGGGCAGAAATGATTGGGAACGGCAATGCCGCCAAGCTAGACATCCGAGAGTGGCATCCGAACCACGAGCGCTGCGGGAAGGGTATCACGCTCACGGAGGACGAGGGCAGAAATCTTTACGCAGCACTCAAGGCAATCTATGAAAAGGAATAATCCTTTTTCGGCTGGTAACGGGGCGTTCGGAAACGGACGCCCCTATTTTTACGGAGGGAGGTGATGACCGTGGAGGATATGAAAACCGGCTTTGTAGAGAGAATCGGCGGCACCATTTTCGTTGTCAACGCAATGCCCGCAGAGAACGCAAAGCATACGCAGGATGAGCTTGTAAAGGCTCTGATTGCAAGAGAAGCAATGGCTTTGCAGGAAGCAGATGTTGCCTGATTGCCAACACGACACCTAAAGGTGCCACCCCATCTGATCCGTTCTGGGAGAAAGCAGGGTAAGTCGTCAAAACTGGATACAAGAATGAAGTTTTTACAGGAGAACAATCCTCTTGGAGCTAATCATCCGGCGGTAAAGCAGTATAACAAATGTATGAGAGGTGCCGGAGATACCGTTCGTTCTATTATTATCAGTGCAAACTCCAGACTGGCATTTCTTGAAAATAAACAGGTACTCAGGCTGCTTTCAAAGGATGATCTTAATCTGTCTGGAATAGGGATAGGAGTAAATGGGGATGGTGAAACAAAGACAGCTCTGTTCTGTGTAATTCCAGATAGTGATAAATAATATAACTTCATTATCGGAATGTTATATACACAGATATTCCAGGAGTTATATTATCAGGCAGATTTTAATTGCGGTGGCAGATTACCGATTCATGTGACATTCATGCTTGATGAATTTGCAAATGTTGCATTGCCGGATGATTATATCCTTGACGAGATTGCCAAGTTTGTTGCTGTGCCACATAATTCCTGTCGGAGCTTTTCGGGGACAGCCGCTGTACGCCCAAGCCTTAATATCTGCAGGAGAGCCGACGATATATGTTTCCGTATCTTCAGTAAAATCAACAATTATGCCAACCGAAGCAATATCCGCGCAATGTTCAAAAAAATTCATCATAAAAGTTTATTCCTTACCATATAAAGTTGTTTTTCAAATTATCATTCTTGGAAATTTTCCTGTACTCACTCGGTGTGATCCCTGTTCTTTTTTTGAATATCTTCATAAAGCATATCTCATTTCCGTATCCGCAGAGGTCGGATATTTCCTTAACGGTCATATCGGTGGTCGAAAGATAATATTGTCCTGTCTTGATCTTTGCGGATAAAATATCTTCATAGCAGCTTATCCCGAATTTCCGTTTGTATATTGCCTGAAGATATGACGGACTCAGATTCATTTTTTCAGCAAGCTGATATATATTGCTGTAGCTCCCTGCATTGCTGTAAATATCGGTGCGGAGCATTTCAAGAGCGGAAATGCGGCTTTTATCGCTGTCAGGGTTTATGCTGCTTTCGGATATTTTCATAAGTATCATCTGCATAAGCATATTTTCGTACTGTTTCCTGTTGGTCGAACCGGCTACATTTTCACGGCATAATATCGTAAGCAGCTCTTCAATTGCAGGAATATCCGCCGAGGTGATAAGCGTGTCAGTTTTTATCCCATTCATAAGCTCGGTATCGTCCGTATCAAAATGGACAAAGTGATTAACATAACTTCCGCACAGAGTTTTGTAATGCTGCATTGTTCCCTTGCTGTATAAAATGAGGCTGTCGGGAGAAACGGTTATTTCTTCACCGTTTTGTATCAGAACAGCGGAGGTCTTGAAGATAACAAGAAGATTATCTCCCGAACCATCCGGTCTGCATATTTCAAAATTCCCTTTGTGTCTTACGTTCTGACAGACTGTGTTTATACTTATCATATCATCACCTCAAAGTACGAACGGTTAGTATAATAATATTATAAGTCATTGCAATACCAAGGTCAATGACTTATATAGATAATATAATAATTCAGTATGCTGCGGAGGTATAATATGAAAAAAATATCAATAGTAATAAATGCAGACGACAGGCTCGGACATATCTCTCCCGAGATATACGGACATTTTTCCGAGCATCTCGGAAGATGTATCTACAACGGTATATATGTGGGTGAAAATTCACCTATTCCGAATACAGACGGAATAAGGAATGATATCATCGAGGCGTTCAGAAATATAAAAGCTCCCGTTTTCCGCTGGCCCGGCGGCTGCTTTGCGGAAGAATATCACTGGCAGGACGGTATCGGTGAAAAAGCCTTGCGCCGAAAGATCGTGAACACGAACTGGGGCGGAGTTACGGAGGATAATTCTTTCGGTACACACGAATTTATGCGCTTCTGTGAGCTTGTTGGCTGCAAGCCTTATATAAACTGCAATGTTGGCAGCGGCAGTGTTCGTGAAATGTCCGAATGGATAGAATATATGACCTCAGATGTGGAATCGCCTCTCACAGAGCAGAGAAAGAAGAACGGCAGAGCCGAGCCGTGGAAACTCGAATACCTCGGTGTCGGCAATGAAAACTGGGGCTGCGGAGGAAATATGCGTCCCGAATATTACGCCGACGTTTATAAAAGGTATCAGACGTTCTGTCGCAATTATTCGGGAAACAGACTTTACAGAATAGCCTGCGGTCCAAGCTCTGCCGACTATAACTGGACAGAAGTCATGATGAAAAATCTTGACAGCAATAATGTTGATGCTATCGACCTGCATTATTATACGATGCCTGTATGGCCCGAAATGGAATCAGCCACCGATTTTGACGATGAGCTTTATTATAAAACTATCGCTGCAGCGAACTTTTCCGATGAGCTTATCACAAGACATTCGGAGATAATGAATCGCTATGATCCCGAAAAGAAAATAGGACTTGTAATAGGCGAGTGGGGCTGTTGGCATAAGGTAGAAGAGGGTACGAACCCGGGATTTTTATATCAGCAGAATACTATGCGTGATGCTATCGTTGCTGCAATAGAGCTGAATGTTTTTAACAGACACAGTGACCGTGTTGTAATGGCAAACCTTGCACAGGCGGTGAATGTTCTCCAATCGGTCATTCTTACAGAGGACGATAAGATGATAAAAACGCCTACATATCACGTTTTCGACCTTTTTAAAACACACCAAAACAACGAGGCAGTTTACTGCTATACGCAGAACGAAAATATGTCGGAAGGCAAAAATGCTCCGATGATCTCGGTTTCCGCATCGGTGAACGAAAAGAGTATGACCGTTACCGCCGCAAACTGTTCGCTTACGGAAGAGGCTGCTGTTGAATGCAGCATTTTCGGATTTAAAGCATCATCGGTTTCGTGCAGGATACTTACAAACGAGGCGCACAGCTATAACGACTTCGACTGTCCCGACAGGGTGAGCATTACCGAGCATACGGCAGTCATCAAGGATAATGTTTTAAAGCTGAATATTCCGCCTTGTGCTGTTGTGGAATGTGTTGTTGACTAAATATTGGGGCATATTCACAGTGCATTTCGTCTTTATAATAAAAATATAAGCATAAGAGCTGCGTTTCATTAAAGAAGCGCAGCTCTTTGTTTTATTGTAATAGAGGGGACGTTCCTTTTGTAACGAGGAGTGTCCCTGTGTCACGATTAAGACAGGTGACACTCCTTGTGACAGAGGGACACTCTTCAAGACAGAAGGAACGTCCCCAAAGTGCGCGGTGGGAGAATTTCCGTACATGGCTTATGATAATCTGGGCTCAGAAGCAGGGAAATGAAATCGGTTAAGCGATAAATTACCAAATCTGAAAGGAGACATAAGTTATGAGTAAGAAGTATTTTACG
>ENA-OPCK01000427-OPCK01000427.1-human-gut-metagenome-genome-assembly--contig:-NODE-427-length-22717-cov-35.827729_pt1 | contig 22717 bp, 18 predicted proteins | sample MGYA00241249_ERZ501478 | MGnify/ENA primary metagenome ERZ501478 (study PRJEB25962, sample SAMEA2042629) | human gut metagenome | biome: human gut; feature: human-associated habitat; material: faeces...
ACAAAGATGTCTGGATTTAAACAAGAAATTAAAACAGAATCCAAGTTATTGATATAGTTGCCATAAGCTTTTCATTCACATGTTTAGTCTGCCCTGCCAAGACTGCCAAGGTGAGCGCACATCATTGCACAGCAAATTGGAGCTTTTGATGTTTCAGCACTGCGTAAGCCTTTGTGCAGTCTTGGCTATAACTAAAAAGAACCTTCTGTAAATTGGTCTACTTCCTATTATTTGAGAACTGATATCCACTAAACTTGCGAAACGATTTCTTATGCTATATAGTACTTGCGAAGACTTTTTTTATTTTATATTGCTTTACTTTAACTGTTTTTTGCGGGTGGAATATTAAATCTGTTAAAAAAACTCAAGGAAATCTTATATCTTACCAACTATTAATACCTTTGCACGCAATTTATAATCAATATAGTATTGTAAAAGTCTCCAGCTAAGGAGTCATTTTTACCTGCTAAGATAATGCTTATTCAAAAGGATAACTTATTATTTAAGAGAATAAATATGAAAGAAAAAACAGAAAGTTCAGTAGCCTGCCATCATCGAGTAGGCTTCCTGGGATTGCTCATCACTCTGGGCATTGTGTTTGGAGATATAGGTACATCCCCACTCTACGTGATGAAAGCCATCCTGCACACGGGTGAAGCCATCAACGAGAGCACCATCCTGGGTGCATTGTCGTGCATCATCTGGACACTCACCCTGCAGACTACCATCAAATACGTATGTGTGGCACTGCGTGCCGACAACAATGGCGAAGGAGGCATCCTCGCCCTCTACGCCCTGTTGCGCAAGATGAAGAGAAAATGGATTTACTTATTGGCCATCATCGGTGCCAGCACCTTGCTGGCAGATGGAATCATCACCCCTGCCATCACGGTTACCACTGCCATCGAAGGACTCGAAAGCATCAGTCCCCACCTGCCAGTCATCCCCATCACACTGGGCATCATCACCATCATCTTCTTTGTGCAACGCTTTGGAACAGAGAGTATTGGCAAATCGTTCGGAGTATTCATGCTGATATGGTTCCTGCTGCTGGGCGTAACGGGAGCTTTCAGCATCACCTCTTACCCATTGATTCTGAAGGCCTTCAACCCCTACTATGCTGCCATGCTGCTGGCAAAATCGCCAGAGTGGTTCCTGATTCTGGGCGCCGTGTTCCTCTGTACCACCGGTGCTGAGGCTCTTTACTCCGACCTGGGTCACTGCGGCAGAAAGAACATCACCATCAGCTGGCTTTTCGTAAAGGCCATGCTCATCCTCAACTATCTGGGTCAGGGAGCATGGGTGCTGAACCATATCCAGACTGCCTCCTCCGTGAATCCGTTCTTTTCCATCATGCCGCAGAGCATGCTGATTTTTGCCATCATCATGGCCACGGGTGCGGCAATCGTTGCCAGTCAGGCACTTATCAGCGGCACCTTCTCCATATTGAGCGAAGCCATGAACCTGCACTTCTGGCCACGCATGCGAATCAAGCATCCTACCCATGTAAAGGGTCAGCTCTATATCCCGGTAATCAACCTCGCCATGTACATCGGTGTGGTTCTCATCATCCTGCTCTTCCGCGACTCCTCGCACATGGAGGCAGCCTACGGACTCGCCATCACCATCACCATGCTGATGACCACCCTGCTGCTCGGTTTCTACCTGCGCACCAAGGGTGTGGCGCGCATCTTCATCCTGCTCTTTATGGGCGCATATTGCGTTATCGAGGGCATTTTCCTTGCCGCCAACCTGTCAAAATTCCTCGCAGGAGGATGGTGCACGATGCTTATTGGCGGAATCCTGTTCCTGATGATGTATGTATGGGTCCACGCCATCAAGATCCGCCATCATTACATCAGTACCAAACCGCTGGATGAGTATTATCAGATTATCTCCGATATCAAGGCCGACGAGAGCATCCCCAAGTACGCATCCAATCTGGTTTATGTGAACCATGCAGACAAGGAAGGTGCGGTGGATGACAAGTTGCTCTATTCCATCATCAACAAGCAGCCCAAACGTGCTGACCATTACTGGCTTATCAATCTGGAATTTGCAGATACTCCTGACACGCTGGAGTACAGTTGCGAGACCCTGGTTCCCGACACCCTCTACAGTGTAACCATGCGCATAGGTTTCCGCATTGAGCCTAGGGTGAGCCTCTATCTGCGACAAGTGGTAGAAGACCTGGTGGCAAGCAAGAAGGTGGATTTGAGAAGTACCTATCCTTCGCTCCGCAAAAACGGAATACCTGGCGACTTCCGCTTCATCATCATCCACCGCGTATATTACCCGGAGAGTTCCGACAACCGTCAACAGAACCTGCTGATGACCATCTATGCCCTTATCGGCAAGATAGGCATTGACGAGCCTAAGGCTTTGGGCCTCGACACATCCATGGTGGTGGTAGAACGTGTTCCGCTCATCATCAACCATCGCAACAGAAGCATCAGGCGCATTGCGCAGATTGTGGAAGAATAGGAAGATTTTTCTAAACAAAAAAACAGTCGGATGATTACTTTTCGAATTATTATTTGTATCTTTGCACCTGAATTGCGCAAAGCAAAGTTGAAAGATAATAAAAAAGATAATTGAATGGGAAATCAAATCACAACAATGGAGCGGGGAATGCAGCGACGCACAGAACTGCTCCTGGGAAAAGATAATCTTGAAAAAATTCAGGAAGCACGAGTGCTCATCTTCGGAATCGGAGGCGTGGGTTCATGGTGCGCAGAGGGATTGGTGCGCAGCGGCGTGCGCAACATCACCATCGTGGATAGCGACCGCGTATGCATGAGCAACTGCAACCGCCAGCTGATGGCAACAAGCCGCACCATCGGACAGGTAAAGGTAGATGCGCTGCGCGACCACCTGCTTGAAATCAACCCAGAAGCCAACATCACGGCTTATCAGAAAATCTATCAGGCAGAAACAGCCGAAGAGTTCCACATGGAGGAATACGACTACATCATCGACGCCATAGACTCGCTGAAGGACAAGGCTGACCTGATTCTGCGTGCCACTGCCCTTCCGAAGGAAATCACCTTCGTATCTTCGATGGGAGCAGCCCTCCGCCGCGACCCTTTCATGGTGAGGAAGGCTGAGTTCTGGAAGGTTGATGGCGATCCGCTGGCAAGAGCCCTGCGCAAGAAATTCAAGAAGAACAAGACCTTCCCTCGCCGCAAATTCCAGTGCGTGTTCAGCGAGGAAAAGCCGATGCAGAACATGGGCGACCAGCGACTCGTAGAGGACGAATGGACATCTACGAAGCCGCAGATCAACGGCTCACTCTGCCACATCACCGCTACATTCGGAATGGCAATAGCAGGAATCGTTATCAATCACATCATCGAAAGATAATATTTTGAAGAAGGTATGATCAAGATACGCTGCGTGGTAGAACGGATTACCTACCAGAACCAGGAAAACGGATATTCCGTGATGAAAGTCAAGGTGAAGGGATATTCCGACCTGGTTACCCTGGTGGGAAACCTGCTGGATGTTCCAGTGGGAGCGGTACTGCTGTGCAATGGCGACTGGAAGATGGACAAGCGATACGGACAGCAGTTTGCCTGCGAAACCTGGGAAGAGGTAATGCCTGCCACCGTGTATGGAATCGAGAAATACCTGGGCAGCGGACTGGTGAAAGGCATCGGTCCGAAGTTTGCACATCTGATAGTAGAGAGATTCGGAACGGAAACCATCGAGGTAATAGAAGATGACATCGAACGACTCTACGAGGTTGCCGGAATCGGAAAGAAACGCGTGGAGAAAATCCGCGACAGTTGGGAGAAGCAGAAGGATATCAAGAACGTGATGATCTTCCTGCAGCAGTATGGCGTGAGCACTGCTTACGCTGCCAAGATCTACCGACAGTATGGCAAGGAAAGCATCGACAACGTGAAGGAGAATCCCTACCGTCTTGCCGATGACATCTGGGGCATTGGATTCAAGACCGCCGACGGAATAGCCAGCAAGATGGGTTATGAGAAGAACGATCTGAGAAGATGCAAGAGCGGAATCAGCTACACCCTAAACGAACTCTCCAACGAAGGTCACGTTTATGCTGTAGAAGAACAGCTTATAGAAGCCGCAAAGAAACTGCTCGAAGCCGATGAAGAACCTATCAGACAAGCCATAGCGGAAATGATTATATCAGAAAATCTCATCCGTGAGAACGAAGCCATCTATCTGCCTCCCTTCTATCATTCTGAACGTGGAACGGCTAAGAAACTGCTGGAGTTGATGAAAGGTCAGGGTCCTACCCTCTTCAATATGCAGGCCGATATCCAGGCAATAGAAAAGGCTTCAGGCATCAGATACGACGAGGTGCAGATTGCCGCCATTGAGCAGGCAGTACGTTCTAAAGTGATGGTGCTTACGGGCGGTCCTGGAACAGGAAAGACCACGACGACGCAAGGTATCATTTCTGCTTACAAAACGGCAGGGATGAGGATTCTGCTGGCGGCTCCTACGGGCAGAGCTTCCAAGCGAATGAGTGAGGCTACGGCAATGGAAGCCAAAACCATCCACCGGCTGCTGGAGTTTAATCCGCAGGACGGATACAAGCGCAACGAGGAAAACCCGCTGGAGGGTGATGCGCTGATCGTGGATGAGTGTTCGATGATAGACATCATCTTGATGTATAATCTGATGAAGGCGATTCCGGAGCATATGCGCCTGGTGCTGGTGGGCGACATTGACCAGCTGCCGAGTGTGGGAGCCGGAAACGTTCTGCGCGACATCATCGACTCTGAGAAAATTCCGGTCATCCGACTCACCCGCATCTTCCGACAGGCACAGTCGAGCCGAATCATCATGAGTGCCCACGCCATCAACCAGGGATATTATCCGGACACGAGCAACGGCAAACAGACCGATTTCTTCTTTATCAAGAATGAAGACCCAGAGCAAGTGGCTATGGAAATCGTGAATCTTGTAAAATATCGTCTGCCAAAAGCTTACAATCAGCCGCAGAGTAACATCCAGGTGCTTACCCCGATGCAGAGAAGCGTGGTAGGTGCAGCCAATCTGAACATGATGCTGCAGCAGGCACTCAACACATCCAATCTGGGAATCAGCCGTGGCGGAACCACCTACAAACTGGGCGACCGCGTAATGCAGATTAGAAATAATTACGACAAGAATGTATTCAATGGCGACATCGGAACCATAGAGAAGGTGAATATGGAAGACCGCACCATCTCCGTGAGTTTCGAGGACCATTCAGCTGAATACGAGGCAGCAGAGCTGGATGAGTTGACGTTGGCCTACGCTACCACTATCCACAAGAGTCAGGGTTCGGAATATCCCATCGTGGCCATCCCTATCCTGATGACTCATTTCGTGATGCTTCAGCGCAACCTCATCTACACCGGAATCACGAGAGCCAAGAAAATCTGCGTGCTCATCGGCCAGCCCAAAGCCCTCGCCTATGCTGTAAGAAATCTGACTGTGAGCAGCAGAAACACGAAATTGAAAGAACGGTTGCGTGGCGAGATTGAGGCGGCAACCAATTCTTCTCCACTCCACTTCAGCAAGCCGTATGTTTTGCCTGAAGAGAATCAGCCAATGATGGCTGCAGAACCAGGAATCAAAAGAAAGGAATAGTGGTCTTGTCGGCATTGTACTTTACGGTAACCGTCTGGTTAGGAACTGAAGTCTCGATATTCTTGATTCCTTTCTCAAAACGGAGATTGTTCTTGATTTTGTTTTCACAAGCCGCACAGTGCATCTGTGGGGTGGTTGTGAAAACCACAGTCTTGATTTCTCGAAAAACAAGGCTAATTTCGCACAATTCGAGGGAAATCATTGAAGTTTTTTATTATACTGGCTTATAATTCAGAAATTTTATCTAAATTTGCAGAAGCAAAGAAAAAACTGATGAAACATATAAAGACTGCATTGAGATGAATATGCCCCGCTACAGGAAAAACGCGTGTGGCATTTGGTTATTCAAGCGATTTGCAATATAAAAAGAACAAGAATTTATAATACATATAGAATAAGAAACAGATATGATTACAGTTGATGGATTGACCGTAGAATTCGGCGGCACCACCCTATTCAAAGACATTTCCTTCCAGATCAACGAGAAGGACCGTATAGCCCTGATGGGCAAGAATGGCGCAGGAAAAAGTACCCTGCTCAAGATCATCGCAGGCGTAAGAACAGCCACACGTGGCTCCGTTTCCGCTCCAAAAGACTGCGTCATCGCCTATCTGCCTCAGCATCTGATGACCGAAGACGGAAGAACCGTGTTCGAGGAAACCTGCCAGGCGTTCGCCCATCTCCACGAGATGCAGGCGGAGATTGACCGCATCAACAACGAGCTCACTACCCGCACGGATTATGACAGCGACGACTATATGCAGCTCATCGAAAAAGTATCTTCATTGTCTGAGAAATTCTATGCAATCGACATGACCCACTTCGAGGAGGATGTAGAGAAGACTCTACTCGGTCTGGGCTTCGAACGCTCTGACTTCAACCGCCCTACCAGCGAGTTTTCGGGAGGTTGGCGCATGCGTATCGAGCTTGCCAAACTGCTACTGAAATCGCCTGACGTGCTGCTCCTGGATGAGCCTACCAACCACCTCGACATCGAATCTATCGGATGGTTGGAAGAATTCATCATCAACAGTTCGAAAGCGGTGGTAGTGATCAGTCACGACCGAAAATTCGTAGATGACATTACAACAAGAACCATCGAGGTTACCATGGGCAGAATCTACGACTACAAGGCTACCTACAGCCAGTATCTGGAACTGCGCAAGGAGCGCCGCGAGCAGCAGATGAAGAAATATGAGGAACAGCAGAAGATGATTGCCGAGACCAAGGACTTCATCGAGCGATTCAAGGGCACGTATTCGAAGACATTCCAGGTGCAGAGCCGCGTGAAGATGCTCGAAAAGCTGGAACTGATCGAGGTGGACGAGGAGGATACCAGCCGACTGAGACTGAAGTTCCCTCCAAGTCCGAGAAGCGGAGCCTATCCGGTTCAGATGAGTGACGTGGCGATGTCGTTTGATGACAAGCAGATATTCAGCGGCGTGAATCTTACCGTGGAGCGTGGTGACAAGATTGCCTTCGTGGGAAGAAACGGTGAGGGTAAATCTACGCTCGTAAAATGCATCATGGGTCAGCTTCAGAACGAGGGTAAGCTGGAATTAGGACACAATGTTCAGATTGGCTATTTTGCTCAGAATCAGGCTTCTCTGCTCGATGGCGAGCTTACGGTTTTCCAGACGATAGATGATGTTGCCAAGGGCGAAATCAGAAATAAGATTCGCGATTTGCTGGGTGCATTCATGTTTGGTGGCGAGGATTCTACCAAGAAGGTAAAGGTATTGTCGGGAGGCGAGCGCACCCGTCTGGCCATTCTCAAGCTGCTGCTGGAGCCAGTGAATCTGCTGATTCTCGATGAGCCTACCAACCACCTGGATCTCAAGACGAAGGATGTACTGAAGCAGGCGCTGCTGGATTTCGACGGCACGCTGATTGTAGTGAGTCACGACCGTGACTTCCTGGATGGTCTGGTCAGCAAGGTGTACGAATTCGGCCATGGTCGCGTCCGCGAGCATCTCTGCGGAATCTACGAGTTCCTGGAAACAAAGAAAATGGAAAGCCTTCAGGAATTGGAGAAGAAATAAAATCTCAAAAGGTATTTTTCGAAAGAAGATGCGTCATTATTCATCGAATGAAGAAACGAAAAAGAGGGTGCGTCATGGACTTATGACACACCCTCTTTTGTATTTTCAAATAATTTCTTTAAAATTATTTCTTTTTCTTCAATTCCAACTTCGGAATCTTGACTTTCTGACCTGGCTTCAACAGGGAATTACCATTCAGAGCTTCTACGTAGCATTCCATTCCTGGACCTAAGTACTTTTGGCTGAGCGACTTGATGGTTTGTCCTTCTCTTGCCGTAACTACCTCGGAAACACCAATAATACGATAGGCTCCGGTTCGAACACGAGCATCCTGGTCGTATTTGCTGCTTGCCTGGGCAGCATGCTTTTCTGCCTGTTTTCTGGCTTCTTCTTTCTTCTTAGCTTCTACAAGCTTTTTAGTCTCCTGCTGCTTCTTGGTTTCTGCGAGTTTCTTGGCTTCCAAATTCTTCTTTACCTCAGCCGATTTTACATCAATTGATTGCTTATCAGCCGTCGCATCCATATTCTGCTCGACATCTTCGACTTTTTTGACAGCTTCGCTTGCCTGCGCCATTCTTACACTATCCTCGATAGCCTTCTTGCGAAGAATTTCTTCCTGCGTTGGGGCAGACTTGGCTGGTGCCTTCTTCTCTGTCGGAACCTGCTGGTAATTATCCAACTGCAAAGCGAGATGATCACGCTGGGCAGCCAGCTTGCCATAATTAAAAGCAAACCAACCAAAGCCTACTATCATAGCCAGGAATACTACGCTCGCTGCAATAACAAGAGAACGAGGCAAAACAATATGACGCTTATCGGTTACCTCATCTGAAGAAGTTTTCTCTTCAAAAGGAGCTTCCTCTACAATAGGAATTTCAGTAATGGAGTTTTCTTCATCAGAAGGAACTTTCTCTGCAATAGGAGTTTCCTCTGTTAATGTCGATTCATTTTCTTCATCAGAAACAACAGACTCAACTTCATGCTGAGCTGGAACTTCAGATTCCTTTGTTTCCAATTCAGAAGTTACAGATTCAGATTCTTCCGGTTCAGATACTGCAGGTTTAAATACAGCAGGTTCTGTCGCTGCAGGTTCTGATTCTTCTGGTTTCTTTTCTTCCGGTTTCTTTTCTTCCGGTTCAGCAACATTTTCCTGAGACAATCTCTCTCCTATAACAATCATTTCATCGCTAACAGGAGCAGCGTTTTCTTCATCCAAAAAATCTATCACACCACTTGTTGCAGAAGAATCCTGTTCAACAAAAGATTCCACGGAAGAATTTTCTGAATCAGGAACACTCTCTAACGTAGAATCGAATACAGAACCATCCTCTTCAGCATTTTCAAATTTTCTGTCGATTTCATCGAAATCCACACCATCATTCACCACGACGGTCTCAAACTGGGCGAAAGGCTTGTTCACAATCTCCTTCAGAATATTATCGGGCGTGAAGGAAATCTTGTCACGGCCCTCGATGATGATACGCTCGCCCGTGTTCACATCCACGCTTTCACGATCCTTCACCGCCATTACCTTGAAAGTACCCAGCCACTTCATCTTCACGAGCTTATCAGACTGAAGCCCCTCGTTGGCAACATCAAACATCTTTCTGATAAACAGTTCGGCATCCTGCAGACTGATTCCCGACTTCTCTGCCAGGCGCTGCGCCAAGTCGCTTAAACTAATCTTACTCATAGTCTTCACCTCCATTCTTCAGTTTTTCCTTGACACTGGCCACAGGGCGGAAGCCGAGCACGAGCTTAGGCGGAACAAGCTGGCGCTTCTTGGTAGTAGGGTTAACAACCACACGCTCCAAGCGCTTCTTTACCTCAAACGTACCAAAGTTGGGGATAGAGACAGCCTCACCATCCTCAAATTCAGCAATCATAGCATCTATCACCTTGCGCACCATCTTCTGGGTGTCGTCCTGCGAATAGCCAGTCTGCTGAGCAAGTTCTGCAATATACTCCTTGTTATTCATTCTGATGTCAAATTGTTATTCAGTCTGATGTTTCAATATCCAATATCATTCCTGATATTACCTTACTTCTCCTATTACTTTACCACTTCTCCGTAGAGATCAAACTCCTCGCTCTGGGTAATCTTCACATTGTAGAAGCAACCCACGCGCAGACGCTTCTCTCCTGCCGTGATCAGCACTTCAGGATCCACCTCTGGCGAGCAGAATTCGGTTCTTCCTATATAGTAATCACCCTCCTTGCGGTCGATAATCACCTTCAGTATCTTGCCCACTTTCTCTGCCTCTACCTCAGCGCTGATTTCCTGCTGCAGAATCATCAGTTCGTCAAGACGGCGCTGCTTCACCTCAGCTGGAACATCATCCTCGTAGTTGTTGGCACTGTAGGTACCCTCCTCCTCAGAATAAGCAAAGGCACCCATACGCTCAAAGCGCTGAGTACGAACGAATTCGAGCAATTCATGGAAGTCTTCCTGAGTCTCGCCAGGGAAACCCACCATCAGAGTGGTACGGATATGAATGCCAGGCACACGCTCACGGATGGTCTTGAGCAGATCAATGGTTTCCTGCTTGCTCACGTGGCGATGCATTCTGTTGAGCATATTGTCGCTGATATGCTGCAGGGCGATGTCAAGATACTTGCATACGTTTGGCTTCTCGCGCATCACATCGAGCAGATCGAGCGGGAACTGGTTAGGATAAGCATAGTGCAGACGGATCCACTTCACACCTGGAATATCCGCCATGCGGCTGATGAGTTCGGTGATGTGATGCTTGCCGTCCAGGTCCACGCCATAGTAGGTGAGCTCCTGGGCTATAATCTGGAATTCCTTCACACCATCGGCTACCAGTTGGCGCACCTCGTCGAGGATTTCATCCATCGGACGGGAAACGTGCTTGCCGGTGATGATAGGAATGGCGCAATACGCACAGCGGCGGTTGCAACCTTCAGAAATCTTGATATAGGCATAATGATGAGGAGTAGTGAGATGGCGGGTTCCACTGCAAGCAGGCACATCAGCCTTGCCCAGTTCCTTGAGCAACTCCTTATAATTAAACTTACCATAAAACTTATCCACCTCGGGCATCTCTGCCTCCAGTTCCTTCTGGTAGCGCTGTGAAAGACAACCCATCACATAGAGTTTGCGGAGTCGTCCCTCTTCCTTAGCCTGGATGAACTCCAGAATGGTATCGATACTCTCCTGCTTGGCATCCTCGATAAAGCCGCAAGTATTGATGACGGCAATTTCACCCTGTGGGCGTTTCGGGTCGTGAACGCAGTGGTAGCCATTGTCCTCGAAAAGCTTCATCAAGGTCTCACTATCCACCAGATTCTTGGAGCAACCCATGGTTACTATATCTATCTGATTTTTCTTCATTCTTATCCTACTTATCCTATAATAATCTTAATCTAATTCTTTTCTCGTCAGTTCTTCACTCTAACTTCATCCAATTCTTTTTTCAAAAGCCTCTAAGTACTTGTATTCTAGTGCTTAAAGAGGGAGTCAACAAATTCAGACTTATTGAAGAGCTGGAGATCCTCCATACCCTCGCCCAGTCCGATATACTTCACAGGCACCTTGAGCTGGTCGGAGATTCCGATTACCACGCCACCCTTAGCCGTACCATCGAGCTTGGTGATGGCGAGCGAAGAGATATTGGTAACGGCAGCAAACTGCTTAGCCTGCTCGAAGGCGTTCTGTCCGGTACTTCCATCCAGTACGAGCATCACCTCATCCGGAGCCTCAGGCATGACCTTCTTCATCACCTCCTTGATCTTCTTCAACTCATTCATCAGGTTCACCTTATTATGAAGGCGTCCGGCAGTATCAATCAGCACCACGTCGGCACCATTAGCCTTGGCGCTCTGCAGGGTATCGAAGGCCACACTGGCAGGGTCAGAACCCATCTGCTGCTTCACCACTGGCACCCCTACTCGCTCGCCCCAAATGCAAATCTGTTCCACGGCAGCGGCACGGAAGGTATCGGCAGCACCGAGATACACCTTCTTGCCAGCCTTCTTAAACTGATAGGCGAGCTTTCCTATGGTGGTAGTCTTGCCCACACCGTTCACACCCACTACCAGAATCACGTATGGCTTATGATCGGAAGGCAAATCCCAGTTTTCATTGTCATCGGTATGATTTTCCTCTAGGAGGCTTGCAATCTCTTCTCTCAGGATTCTGTTGAGTTCTGAGGTAGAAACATACTTATCTCTTGCCACGCGCTCTTCGATACGACGGATGATCTTCACGGTAGTCTCCACACCTACATCGGATGTGATGAGCACCTCCTCCAAATCATCAAGCACGTCATCATCTACGGTTGACTTACCAGCCACCGCACGCGCCAATTTTCCAAACACGCTCTCCTTGGTCTTTTCGAGGCCTTTATCGAGAGTTTCCTTTTTTTTGTTGCTAAATAATCCGAATAATCCCATATTTATAGCTATATTTTTTGCAAAGATACGAAAATATTTGAAACTAGGAGCGTTTTTCCTAAAAAATATTGTTAACTTAGCAAAAGAATGTATAAATAATCGCTTCCATATAGAAATATATCAAGTTATTTTTATACCTTTGTATGTTAGAAACACCTCCGAGCTCCTATACTCGGACGAGGAGGACAAGACATTAAACATTTAAACAACAGATCATGAAAAAGATATTCATCTCAATACTCGTGCTGATTTCTGCTCTCACCATACAGGCACAGAATGTGCTTACCCCTGAGCAGCAGTTGGAAAAGGCGCAAAAAGAGTTAGAGGAAGCCAAAAAGGCACTGGAAGCAGCCAAGGCTCAGGCAGAAGCTGCCAAGGTGAAGGCGGAAGCAGAAAAAATAAAGGCGGAAGCTGAGAAAACGAAAGCGGAAGCTGCGAGATTGAAGGCTGAAGCAGAAAGAATGAAGCAGGAAGCAGAAAAACTGAAGAAGAATGCAGAGAATTCAGTGCCTGCTACCAAGACTTCTGTACCAGCTACAGAAACGGTGCCTGCGATGAAGATTCAGGATAATGCCACCAAGAAGCAGGATACTACCGGAACTTCTGAAGGTGCGGGTTGGGTCGTACCAACCGTGACAGAGGAGATAGAAGAGAAAAAGGTGGAAAAGACTGCCGAGGGCGTGGTGCTCAAGGAAGATCCGAAATACCTGGCGGGAGCCATCCAGCTTAATGCCGAGGGAAAAGTGGAATTTGTTCTCGACACCCAGGCAAACGGAAAGAGTGCAGACGAAATCTACAACATTGTTTTCCAGTATATGAGCAAGCTCATCAAGAATGAGCAGAACATCAACAGCCGCATCCCCCTGGTGAACAGAAACAACAAGAACGAGCAGATCATCGCCTGTATCATGGACGAATGGTTTGTCTTCAATCAGTCGTTCATCTCTCTCGACCGCTCTGAGACCAAGTACCAGCTGGTGGCAACCATCAGCGACAACCATCTCCACCTCTCCATGACCCGAATCGTATTCAACTACGAGGAAGGCAGAAGCACCGGTTTCAAGGAGCCTGCAGAGAATGTGATTACCGACAAATATGCCCTGACCAAGAAGAAAAACGACTTGGCCAAGATCTACGGCAAGTTCCGCCGCGGAACCATTGACCGCAAGGACCAGATCTTCAATGATCTGACCAAACTTGTTAGAAAATAAAAATCATCTCATAAAATATGGATCAGACAAAAGATAACAACACAACAAATATCCCACAGAGCGAGGAAACCGCAAAGGCGCAGCCACAGAGCCATAAGGCGTCTCAGACGCAGCCACAGACTAGCTATGCCGTGCGCCCAAACCGTCGCCAACACAGAAGATTGGAGTATGCAGACAAGAGCAACATGCTCGTAGCCAGAAACTGGCTTAACATCGGATTTATGCTCTTCGCCATCGTAGGTGTCATACTCTGGACCCAAATGGATGACCGCACGATTGCCAATGTACTGCTGATCATCGGCGTAGTCTTGAAAATTGCCGAGGTTTGCATCCGATTATTCAAAAAATAAGAAAGGTTTGCATCCGACCATTCAAAATAGGCTTGCATCCGCTTATTCAATAAATAAGAAATGAAGAAAATATTATTCTCTACAATCCTAGCTTGTGCTGCAACTCTACCAGTTGCGGCACAACGCGATTTTACGGATTTCAACAATAACGAAGACTCACAGTTCCGCCCACAGACCGGCAACCGCATCAACACCGACTCGCTGGGCACAGACAAGGAGATTCCGAAGGGCATCAGGGTATGGACTGTGGATGAGAGATTTGGAGATACCCGGGCTGCCGTGGTGGACACCATGCAGGCAATGTACCAGAACACTACCTTCACCGAAGGACTGCGCGGAGAGTACAACACCCTGGGCAATATGGGTACCGCCCGCATCAACCGCATCTTCATCGACCGACGCAACACGCAGGGCAACTTCATCTTCACCGAGCCATACGACAACATCGTTACCCCGGTGAGTGACTTTCACTTCACCAACACCTACTCGCCTATCACCAACATCACGCTGAATAGCTGCGGTGACAGAACCAACGGTGAGGATGACTTCAAGGCAATCTTTGCGGTGAATGCCAACAAGCAGCTGGGTGGCGGATTCCGATTCGACTACAAATACGGTCGCGGCTACTACGATGCACAGAGCACGGCGCACTTCAAATATACGATGTGGACTTCTTATCTGGGCGACCGCTACCAGGCGCACTTCCTCTTCAGCACCAATCACCAGAAGGTGACGGAGAACGGAGGTATCTCCAATGATGACTACATCAAGCATCCGGAGCTCTTCACCGAGAGTTTCGCCACCAACGAAATTCCTACCGTGCTACAGCAGAACTGGAATCGCAACGACAACCAGCATATCTTCTTCACCCACCGCTACAATGTGGGCTTCAGCCGCAAGGTGAAGATGACCGAGGAAGAAATCAAGGCCAAGAAATTCGCCATGGAGTCAGCAAAGGACAATGCAGCCGAGGAAGCCAAGGAAGAGGCAAGAAAGAAAGCAAGGGAACAAGGCAGGGAGTTTGACGAAAAGGCTTTCGACAAAAACCAGAAGAAGCAGTTCTCAGGTCGCCCTACAGATGCAAAGATAGCCGGCGATGAACCAGCTAAGAACAACAAGGCGATAGCTGCGAACAAGGCTGCCCAGGACTTCAAGGGCGACAGCACTCGAATTGCCGTAAACAGCAAGGCTATGGCAGACAGTCTGCTCGCCGTAGAGAAGAAGAAAGCGCAAGACTCACTCTTCTACAAGACAGAATATGTTCCGGTAACCAGCTTCATCCACACCGTGCAGTTTGATAACTACAAGCGTATCTACCAGGCTTACCAGACTCCACAGGACTACTATCTCAAGGAGTACTACAATGCCGGCAAGTTTACAGGCGATTCTATCTACGATCAGACCCGACACTGGCGCATCAAGAACACCGTGGCAATGGGAACGCTCGAGGGATTCAGCAAGTGGGCAAAGGCTGGTCTGAAAGCTTTCGCCAGCTATGACCTCCGCCACTACGAACTGCCGAATACCGAAGGCGGATTAGAGAAGTTCAATGAGCATGCGCTGAGCGTAGGCGGTCAGCTGAGTAAGACTCAGGGCAAGACCCTTCACTATAATGTAGTGGGCGAGGTAGGACTCACCGGAGTAGATGCCGGTACCTTTGCCATTGATGGAAGCGCAGACATCAACCTGCCATTCCTGGGTGACACCGTACAGGTAAGAGGCGATGCATTCATACATCACGAAACGCCATCGTTCTACTATCGCAAGTATCACGCCCGACATCTCTGGTGGGATGATGATCTGAGCAAGATTATCCATACCCGCATCATGGGAACTCTGAGATTCGGCAAGACTAACACCACGCTGCGTGTGGCTGTGGATGAAATCAAGAACTATACTTATTTCTCACAGCAATATACGATTACAGAAAATGGTCTGCGCACAGGCGTGACAGTGACACCAATGCAGAGCGGCGACGCCATCAATCTGATTACAACGCAGCTGCAACAGGACTTCAAGTTCGGTATTTTCAACTGGCAGAATATGATTACCTACCAGCATACCAGCAGCAAGAGTACCCTGCCAGTGCCAGACCTCAACGTATATACCAACCTCTTCATCAAGTTCAAGGTGGTAAAGGTACTGAACATCGAGCTGGGTGCCGACGCCAGATACTTCACCAGCTACGAGGCTCCGGATTATTCTCCTTACATCGGTCAATATACCGTACAGGGCAACGGCGAGAAGAACGTGAAGGTGGGCAACTACCCTATCGTCAATGCCTACGCCAATGTTCACATCAAGCACACCCGCTTCTTCGTGATGATGAGCCATCTGAATGCAGGACAAGGCGACAAGAACTACTTCTTCACCCCTCACTATCCGATGAACCAGCGAGTTTTCAGAATGGGTGTAAGCTGGAACTTCTTCAACTAGGAAGCGAATCTTTTCCACAAGAGATTCTTCTGAAACAAAATAGAAGCGAATCTTTTCTTTAAGAATAACAACAAGGAGCGAGGTTCCCCAAAAACCTCGCTCCTTATAATTTAAAAGCAACAATATGATGATAAAGACAAATTCTATCAAGGCGTGGTTTCTCGCCGCCCGCCCCGTCACCCTTTCGGCAGCGGCAGTACCGGTGATGCTGGGAGTAGCCCTGGCATACAAGGATTCAAGTGCCAACTGCCAATGGGTTCCAGCCCTGCTCTGCCTGCTCTTTGCTTGGGTGATGCAGATAGACTCAAACCTGGTAAACGATTTCTTCGACTTCAAGCATGGCAACGATGACGAAACCCGATTGGGGCCAAAGAGAGCCTGCGCCGAAGGCTGGATTACGATGAAAGCCATGAAATGGGGCATCATCATTACTACCATTCTGGGCTGCATCATCGGTTTGCCCCTCGCCCTTTACGGCGGAAAGGAGATGATCATCGTGGGTATCTGCTGCGTCCTCTTCTGTTTCCTCTACACCACCAAGCTGAGCTATCTGGGATTGGGCGACCTGCTGGTACTTCTCTTTTTCGGCATCGTGCCAGTCTGCTGCACCTATTATCTGGTAATGCCTGAAGGAATGCAGACTGTATCAACGGAAGCCATACTTACCTCCATCGCCTGCGGACTGGTAGTAGATACGCTGCTCATTCTGAACAACTATCGCGACTACGACAACGACATCAAGGCGGGCAAGAAGACGCTGATCGTTCACATCGGCAAGAAAAACGGCGAGCGTCTCTACTGCGCACTGGGCAACATCGGTATCCTCATCATGATTGGAATCAACATCTATGGTGCACTTTCCTACGATGCAGATACTAAGTTTTTGCCTTTCGCCGCCACATATCTCGTGGTGCACAACCGAACATTCGCCAAGATGAGGAAGATAGGAGAAGGCAGAATGCTGAACAAGGTACTGGGCTACACGGCTCTCAACATCTTTACCTTTGGTATGATCTCTACCTTCATCATCCTTGGAATGATGTGGTAATCCCAGAGATACCCGCCCCCTCTGGAATGGCATGAGAAGATTCTAGAATGAGAAGATAACATTCAGGAATAATAATTATATAATGTACGCGCGTACATTATATATATAAAAGAAGAAAAAGTATGAAGCAACAAGTAAATCTCGAAATTATGCAGTTTGTGGAAACACAGATTCTGCCCAAATATACAGAATTTGGCGAGAGCCACGGATTGCGCCACGTAACCCGTGTCATCAAAAACGCCCAGAAACTCGTACCTGTAACAGGTGCCGACATCGACATGGTTTATATCGTTGCCGCCTACCACGACCTGGGAATGAGCGGTCCGCGCGCCATCCACCACCTCACCAGTGGCAAAATCCTCCAGGCTGATGCCAGACTGAAGCGCTGGTTCACTCCCGAGCAGATTAAAATCATGAAAGAAGCCGTGGAGGATCACCGCGCCTCCTCCAGTCGCCAGCCCCGAAGCATCTATGGCAAGATTGTTGCCGAAGCCGACCGCGACATCGATGTTCACGAAATCTTTCTTCGTGCCATCGAATATGGAGAGGAGAACTATCCCGGAAAAGGAAAGGAAGAGCAATGGCAGCGGTTCGCCGACCACATGGACGAGAAATATTCCCGCAACGGCTACATCAAGCTCTGGATTCCCAACTCACCCAATGAGAAGGCTCTGAAAAAGCTGCGGAATATCATTGAGGACAAGACAGAACTCTGGAAATATTTCGAAGAAATATACGAAGAGCTCAGGAAAAAGAAGTCTTGACCCTTGAGAGAAACAAGGAAAAGGGAGTTCTGACTTTTGATAAAGAAGATTTTTCGAAAAAATCAGCAGAAAGATTTGGTAGTTTCAAAAGATTGCATTATCTTTGCAGTATAGAAAACCCAAAGACTTCTATCAATAGATGATAGCCTATGCTATGTCTATTCGACAAAGATATAAGGGTCGTGTCGGTTCGATCGGGATACTCATCAAATTACACTTATGAAACCGAGAAGACTTCTCTTGCCTATGGCGGGCCACATAAACTGACTTGTCAACTAAGCTGCAAAGCCGGTGGATTACAAAAGCGGAGAGCTCTCAAATGTTTATGACATTCGGAGTTTCATCACATCATCGAGCGACCCTTTCCTACAGGAGGCAGATTTCCAATAATTGGTAAATCTGCCTCCTTTTTTATTGACAAAGTCAGCTTATCCCCCTATAATTCCTCCCAAAAACAAGAAAAATCAAGAAAATATGCATATTTCTTGAAAAAAGTTGCAGAAAAATTTGGTGGAACAAAAAAAATGTAGTATCTTTGCACCCGCATTTGAGAACGATGCTTGTTGATTTGGCAACAATATCCGATTGGAAGGTTGGGTGAGTGGCTGAAACCACCAGTTTGCTAAACTGACGTGCGGGATTACCGTACCGGGGGTTCGAATCCCCCACCTTCCGCAAGCGGAGTTCAAGATTGCACCATTGGTCGATTCATCTAATGGTTAGGATACAAGATTCTCAATCTTGGCATAGGGGTTCGATTCCCCTATCGACTACATGTGTTTTTCATGGTATTAGATTAACAAGTCTCTATAAGTCGGGAGACCAATAGAGATTTTTTTTGAATGGTCGATTCATCTAATGGTTAGGATACAAGATTCTCAATCTTGGCATAGGGGTTCGATTCCCCTATCGACTACATGTGTTTTTCATGGTATTAGATTAACAAGTCTCTATAAGTCGGGAGACCAATAGAGATTTTTTTTGAATGGTCGATTCATCTAATGGTTAGGATACAAGATTCTCAATCTTGGCATAGGGGTTCGATTCCCCTATCGACTACTAAGTGTTTTTCATGTATTGGTTATTGTTAGTAAGCTTGCAATTAGTCGAAAAGACTACTGCAAGTTATTTTTTTATCCCTACGCAGGTAACGCTATCCCCGTTGTGGATAAATGACAATTACCCATCATAAAAGCAAAAAAAAGTAAAGGAAAAATTTGGTGGAACCAAAAAAAAGTTGTACCTTTGCAATCGCATTTGAGAACGATGCTTGATGATTCAGAAATGAATCCAACAGGAAGGTTGGGTGAGTGGCTGAAACCACCAGTTTGCTAAACTGACGTGCGGGTTACCGTACCGGGGGTTCGAATCCCCCACCTTCCGCAAGCGGAGTTCAAAATTGCACCGTTGGTCGATTCATCTAATGGTTAGGATACAAGATTCTCAATCTTGGCATAGGGGTTCGATTCCCCTATCGACTACATTCCCCCCTTTTTACCGTATCTTTGCAAGCATGAAAAAGATATTGACTCTCCATATACTTCTCGCCCTTGCTGCCCTGCCCTCACGGGCGCAGAGACACGAGATATACAGTCAGCGCATCGCTACCCTACAGGTGGTAGCGGGCACCGACTGGCAAGCCCTTCCCATCACTTTGCTGAACGGGCAACCCATCCACATCGACTTCGATGACATGACCCACGATTATCATCGATACACCTACAGGATAGAACATTGCGATGCCGACTGGAAGGTATCGCAGGGACTCTTCGAGACCGACTATCTGAAGGGATGGAACCACGAGCAAGCCATCGACAACATCGAACAATCGCTCAACACCAACCATCTCTACACCCACTATCGCCTCACAATCCCCAACGAGAACTGCCACATCACCATGAGCGGAAACTACAAGCTCACCATCTATGATGACAATGCGGAGACGAACAACCAAGAGGATGAAGCTACCGATAAGGACGGCAAAAAGATACTCACCGCCTGCTTTATGGTAGTAGAGCCACAGGTACAGGTTGCCATCGGATATTCTTCGAATACGGACATCGACATCAATAAGCAGCATCAGCAGGTAAGTATGAATGTGAACTACGGCAACCTAAAGGTAACCAACCCCTCACAGCAAATCAAAACCGTGGTGCTGCAGAACGGACGTTGGGATCAGGCTGTATGGAATGCCAAACCTGATTATATCAGCTCAGAGGGGCTGCAATGGAAGCACAACCGCCATCTGATATTCGATGCAGGAAATGAATACCGAAAATTCGAACTGCTCGACATGGATCATCCTACGATGGGAATAGACGAGATAAAATGGGATGGAGAAGAATACCAGGTCTATGTAATGCCCGACATTCCTCGCCCCAACTACGTACACGATGAGAGCGCCAAAGGCTCCTTCTACGTGCGCAACAGCGATAACGAGGATAATAATTTCACCTGCGAGTATGCACCGGTACATTTCCGGCTACAGACCAATCGCCAGCCAGGCGACGTATATCTGAATGCAGACTGGACCTACGATCGCTTTTCGCCTACCTATCGGATGGAATACAACGAAGCTGACCACAGCTATCACGCCACCGTGCTGCTCAAACAAGGTTATTATAGCTACCAGTATCTGGTGCTCAAAAGCGACGGCAGTACGCAACCCGTGAGTACGGAAGGTAACTTCTTCCAGACGACCAACCGCTATGATGCCCTCATCTATTATCGAGGCACGGGAGATAGAACCGACAGACTGGTAGGCTGGAAAAGCAGCCAATAAAAAACGCCCTGAAAGCGCAAAAGCATCAACCTTATATAATGCTTTTGCCCTTTCAGGGCGTTTTAACTAACTAATACTATCTCTTTACTCCAATCCGAACAAAGCCTTCAAGCCTCCATCTACACCAGAGAAGCCCATGAAAGCAAGGCTGAGGAGAGCGGCTGTAACCATGACGATGGCTACGCCCTGCATACCCTTAGGAATGCGAACCAAAGCCTGCTGCTCACGAATGCCTGCAAAGACGATGAGAGCCAGGGCAAAGCCGAGGGCTGTAGAGAACGCATAAACCACACTCTCCAAGAGATTGTAGTCCTTCTGGATAACCAGGATGGCTACACCCAGCACAGCACAGTTGGTAGTAATCAAAGGCAGGAAGATACCAAGCGCCTGATAAAGTGCAGGAGAAACCTTCTTGAGGATAATCTCTACCATCTGAACCAAAGCAGCAATCACGAGGATGAATGCCAGGGTCTGGAGATATTGCAATCCGAACGGATCGAGTACATACTTCTGAACACACCAGGTAATGATGGTTGCCAAGGTCAAGACAAAGGCGATGGCACCACCCATACCGATGGCTGTATCAACTTTCTTCGATACGCCCAGGAATGGACAGATACCGAGAAACTGCGACAAGACGATGTTGTTGACGAATATCGCAGAGATAAATATCAATAAATATTCCATAATTTCTATTCTATTTCATTGATTGAAGCGATGCCTACGCTTACTTCTTAACCTTATTAAATATCGCAATGATGTATCCCAACGTGAGGAATGCTCCAGGAGGCAGGATGAACATCAGAATATTGGTAGTCTCTGGCAACAGAGTGATACCGAATACGCTTCCTGCACCAAGAATCTCACGGGCTGCACCCAAGATGGTCAAGGCAAGGGTGAAACCCAAACCGCAACCAATGCCATCAAAGAGACTGGCAATCGGTGAGTTCTTAGCAGCAAAACTCTCTGCTCTACCCAGGATGATACAGTTTACAACAATCAATGGGATGTAGATACCCAGCGCCTGGTTGATGCTGTCAGGAGCATAGGCGCTCATCAGCATCTGAAGGATGGTTACGAAGGCTGCAATCACGACGATGAAAACAGGGATGCGAACCATATCCGGGGTAATCTTCTTGATACATGAAATCACAAAGTTGGTACAAACCAATACTGCCATGGTAGCCAATCCCATGGAAAGACCATTGATGGCACTGGTTGTTGTTGCCAAGGTAGGACACATACCGAGGAGCAACACGAAGGTAGGGTTCTCCTTGATGAGTCCGTTCATCAAAATTTTCATATTACTCATATCGGCTTATCCTTTCTTTTCGTTATGTTCAACTTTAGATGCCCCACTCTCAGCATCTGCTTTCTGAGATGCACCGCTCTCGCCATCTACACTCTTACCTGCATAGGCAGCATAAGCCTGATTGATAGCCTTGAGGAAGGCACGGCTGGTAATGGTGGATGCGGTGATGGCATCTACGGCGTTGCCGCTCTTATCGTCCTTGCTTACATGAAGGTCGCCATCCTTTGGAGTTTTTCCGATGATGCTACCCTTTCCGTCTTTCTGGAACCAGGTAGCAGCCTTGGCACCCAGACCTGGAGTCTCTGAAGCCTGAAGGATGGTGTAACCCATAATCTTACCCTCGGTATCGAAACCTACGAGCACCTTCAAGTCGCCACCGAAACCGCCGGTAGTACTCTCTACGGCAGCCCCCAACTCCTTTCCGCTCTTGTCAGAGCACTTGTGGAGGATAAAGGTAAATTCCTTGCCACCGAACTCCTGCTTCACCTCTTCAGGCTCAGCCACCTGGAGGTCTTCAGTACCCATCACGCTCTTGATACCGGTAGCCAGACTCTGTGCTGCCTTCTCAGCAATAGGACCAGATGTAAGGTGATTGATGTATGCCAGCACGGCACCCACAACGAGCGCTACGCCTACGAGCACCAAAACCATGTTCTTTAATGATGATTCTAATTTCTGCATGTCTCAGTCCTCCTTATTTCTTAGCTGGCTTCTCACCGAAGCGCTTTGGTTTAACGTATGTG
>ENA-OPCK01000446-OPCK01000446.1-human-gut-metagenome-genome-assembly--contig:-NODE-446-length-22042-cov-29.665257_pt1 | contig 22042 bp, 19 predicted proteins | sample MGYA00241249_ERZ501478 | MGnify/ENA primary metagenome ERZ501478 (study PRJEB25962, sample SAMEA2042629) | human gut metagenome | biome: human gut; feature: human-associated habitat; material: faeces...
CTTCCTGGCTCGCCGTCTCTACAACATGACTGGCGACATCGTGATGTCTCTTCTCATCCTCGACGACGCCACCAAGTCACCCGAGCTGTTTGCGAAGAGTGCCAACGTATATGTTCGCATGGCAGAGGAAGAAGTCCTCGGTCATTCCGCATACATCCAGAACTTCCAGGCCGAAGACTTGGAGAGCTTCAAGGCTTAATCCGCGCAATTCTCAAGGAGTTATCGAACCTCATCCCTTCCCTAACTCCTTCCGAATCACCATAAAAAAATCCGAGGCTTCCCTGCCCCGGATTTTTTATCCCCTTCCCATCCATCAAGTCCGTCCGCACGTCCGAACGAAAAGGCATTTTTTATCAAGAACCAACGGTCGCCGGCCAAAAGGAAAGGCAATTTATTTTTGTCAAGAATTTAAGAAACAACGTTCGCCGGCCGAAGGGAAAGGCAATTCGAGAAGCATTCCTGCTGTTCTGAATAAACGAGATTTACAGGAATAGGGCGGCTAAAGCCACCCTTTCAGCAAACTGTAAGCTATGAGCAAGCAGCGAACTCAGCAAGGCGGTCGCATCCCGCAAACCGCAGCTCCGCTGCTGGCGTAGACCTCTGATGGTCCGCCAACCATAGAATGAAATGGTTCAGAGCGACGAGGAGGAGCGGTTGGTACATCCCCTGTACCCTGAGGGGAAAGGGGCTTGGGAAAAGAGGTGGAGCCTTCTTTAATGGTAAAGAAGGACGGGTTGATTTTAGAAAAAACTTAAGGTTCAAGGGACGACAGGCAGCTTTTCGAAAGAACCCTCATTATAAACAAAAAAACTAATATAATATATAATGTAAGCAAACATACGTGCATACATTATATATTATATTAGCTTCTTCACAATATACATTGTATCAAACCACATTTGACCAATCGTTTCCAACACTCCGAATCTCAAGAGTTTCAGAAATCTCTTGCGACGCAGCACAGCCTTCAAGAGGAATGCCTCCTCATTATCAAAAAGATAATGACCGAAATTACCACCCTTGAACACTTCACCCAACAACACATTACCAAGACTCTCGTCAGGAGAACACAGCATCCATTCAGCATCCATGAGGAACACCTCCTTCAGCACCCACATTAGAGCAGCCGCCGTTTTCCTCATCCCCATTTTCCTGATAAGCGCCATAGCCTCTACCCTCTCATCCTTCGAAGAAGACATCAGCACATAGTAAAAGTCGTTCATCTGTCGCAGACCAATACCCCCACTAAAGAAATGACAATGGATATGAGCAAGTTGCATCAGCAAGTTAAACATCGCCGAAGGTATTCTGAATCCCCTGTCACACATGACCGAGTTTCTCACCTCACTCTGCAAGAACCTCTGCAGCCGATGACGATGAGTGGGGAAGAAAAGACCCGAAGAAGGCAGGAAATGCACTTCGATATCAATACCACTCGCCCCAGGCAACAGATGCACATGATGATATGTAGCCTTCTCCGCCCTGTCGGCCAGTCCATGTCGGTCTATCCAGTCCACGACAAATTCCTTACCCCCATCCACAAAGATGTCAATATCACCAGGAATTCTGCATCCCCTTACAGGATAAAGCAGCTCATTGCCCTGTCCTTTCAATATCACGGTAAAGATACCATTCTCATCAAACAGCTGTGTCAGCCTTTTCGCCTCCTCATCAAACTTCACATTCTTTCGCTTGATAACCTGCGAGATACCCATCCATTTCAGTACCAAGGCAGTAGGCGGTTTAGTACCACCGAGGTTCACATTTCTGTTGACGCCCTCGAAAACCACTCCCAGCATCGACTGCCTTTCAGCCTCCTTATACAGTCCCTTCCAAGCCTCCATAGGAATCACCACAGCCTCATCCGAAATTCCCTGTCCCAACCTTATCAGTTGAAAGAAAATACTATAGTCCTTTTCCATGCGCATTCATCTCCAAGTTCTCCAGTTTCTCCAACATTTTACGCTTGATTTCCTTAGAAGTCTTCCAGCGGCGTAAAGCCTCTTCCCTTGTCAACTTTGTTTTATCCATTATATTCGTTTTTACGTTTGGCAGAGTACTAACGTTTATGTGAAATCCTAAAGGCCATTATCTATAAATGAATCTAACTCCTTACATTGTTTATAATATGTATGAATCCCCTTTATAGAACTGATTTTTGACAACATGTATTTATTGCATAACACTTCAAGCGAAGAAGATGTTTGCGCCAAAGCCATCAGGTTACCCTGCAAAGTCTGTAGAGGTTGCTCTTTGATATCAATATCAGTTACAATAATATACGCAAGATTATCAGCATTACAAAATTTTGGGTTGGAAGCATAATCATTACATATATCAATACTATCTTTCAACTTTTTGATAAAATCATAGCCCGTTACCTGTTTTTCTATCTTTTTCTCTACATTTTTCTTCTGATAGTGTAGAAAGTCAGCCCACCCCTTAATTTCAACGAACAATAGCTTTTCGTTCTTTATAGACAAGCCATCTACCGAAGCACAAGAAATCATCTGATGTTCCTTGCAGTAGGCAGTCTTTACATCATCAAAATTCACGAATCGTTTAGCAAGTTCCAAAGAACACCTGGGTGCCGTAGCACAAGGTTTATGGAGCTCACAGACAGAGTAAAGGGAGAAATGCTTATCCTTTACCAAATACGACATTAGTTCACTGGCAACTTTCATTTCAGTTTCCCCCTTACTTCATCCACGTTCATGATTTTATTCAAAGGCTCAGCCAAGGTAAGAAACACCTGGTTTAAGTCATTAGTAACCTCCTTCATACTAACCATATCATCATTTCCACACTCTGCCATGTAGTAGTTCACATACTTCTCGATGCTATACATAGCAGAATAATACCTCACTGCCTGCAGGAAATATGGACTATGCGTACTGATCATCACCGGAATACCCGAATTAACAATCTGTACGATAACCTTAGCAAACTCCACCTGCCACTGAGGATGCAGATGATTCTCAGGTTCATCCCATATCAGAGGACGATTATTAGAAATACAATAACCATCAAGCAGAAGTTGCAAAGCACCAAAGCTTTTGATACCAGAAGCCACATTGATAGGCTTGATTTTCATACCATTTTTCTGATATACGATGCTACGAGAGCCCTTATCATAAGTAAACGTACCATGAATGATATCCTCTGTGTGATATTCCTTCGATTGAGGTTCAAACAAACTTGGTTGAGCATGAAAGCTCTGGATGTTCCAAACCTTATCTACAAAGTCTTTCACATGAGCAGGAACCATAGGTCTATATCCAGAAACAGACTTCATTTCCCGATAAGCAACAGAATTTCTTAAGCTATCAAGTAGATGGAAGTACAGTGGCGACTCAACATAAGTGATATCCTCATAGAATCCCCTTTCAGAAAAGGAGACTTCTGTCACTTGATTATTCACAGCCTTAAATACCAGACTTCCCTCTTCTTCAGTATCAAACATAACACAGGTAAGATCAGACTTAGAAGAACAGAACTGCCCCAAAAACTCTGATTCAATGAGATAAGCCAGCTCCGTTTTCAATACAGCAGAAGGATTATCCACCTGATCATAACAAATCCGAATATTCACAATGTCTTCTTTGAGCAATGACTTTTGGCGAGGAGACAAATCAACCTCATCGATTCTAGCATTCAGATGAGTCAGAAAAGCATTTCGTTCTGCTTCATCCAGACATATTCTTTCCATTTCAGATTTGACACGAGGCAACAAATCCATAGCACCTTCTATTATCTTTTTCCCATAGAAATGCTTATACAAAGAATCAATGTGCTTAGAAGCTTTGTTGGCAGAACTTTCTTTGCTCAAACTTCTCATATTAGAGACAGCCTTGATAGTAGAAAAGAATGCTCTACCTATGGTACTTTTGCCCATATCATTCTCCCCCACAATCACAGTCAAGCCATTCAAGTCTATATCTGCTTCTTTGATTTTATTGATGTTTTGAATATGTAATCTCATGTTCTATCTAATTTTTCTGCAAAACTAAACAAAAAATATCACATATGCAAAAAAATTGAGTACTTTTTCTTTTCACATACTTTTTCTACCGCTATTTTGATAGCCATAAGAGATTCAACTGCTTCATAATTGTAAATCTTTAAAGAAATATGCTTTAAAAATTGGATATTACATTAAATCATTGTATCTTTGCACATATTTTAATTGGTGAAGTTCCGGATATGGAAGAAAAGATACGAGTGACATGATGGGGTAGTATAACCATTAGTTTTGTATTTTGAAGTTAAGAGAATTACCATACACACTCGCAACAATGTATTAAAAAAATTAAACATGTTAGATATATCATCAAAAATAATCCTCATAAAAGGAGAGCCACGCTCCTTGAATATTGAGAGCATTACTCCCACCAATGAGCAGAAAATGGCTGTAATGTTTAAGGGAAATCCGAAAACATATCTTTACAAAAAAGAAAATATTGCCATCATAGAGAAGTCTTTCCATATTGACGGAGAGTATGCTGTAGTGATGCTGGATGGTACCATAAGACAAGGCATTTCTGATCTCTGGTGCTTCACACATCATGGTATGAAATACTGGCGCATTAAATATAAAATAGGCAAGGTAGAAGAATATCCAGAAACAAGAATTCAAGTAGAAGTTTCTTGCCTGGCAGATGAAAAGGCAAGAAATGTCTGGACCTATCTTAAACAAGTGGCAGAGATCAATCCCTTAAAGAATGACATCAATAACCAAAAGATTCTCTTAACTGCCTATGAAAAGATAAAGCAGATACCTAATTCTACAGCTGCTGATGTTTATCTTAATACTGAACATCATAGCAAAAAACTTAGAGCAGACTACTTTATCTACCCTTTTGGCTGCAATTCCAGTCAGAAGAAGGCAGTGGAGAACGCTTTGAGAAATCAGGTTAGTATCATCCAGGGACCTCCTGGTACAGGCAAGACTCAGACAATTCTCAATATCATTGCCAATCTTCTCGTACAGGAAAAAATAATACTCGTAGTATCAAATAACAATTCCGCTACAGCAAATGTAAAGGAGAAACTCGCCAAGTACGGGATTGATTTCATTGTTGCAGCTTTGGGAAGCCATGATAATAAGGAGACCTTTATCAAGGAAGGACAACCCCCAATACCAGAGAATGTAAAAGATTGGGGAATAGAAGAAGAGAAAAAAACTGTTGTTGAAAAAGAGATTCAAAGAATTTCTTTGCAATTAGACAAGGTCTTTGATTTAAAGAATCAACAGGCAACTTTAAGGTTGGAATTGGAAAACCTCAAATTGGAATGGACTCACTTCAAGAGCAATCATAACATTTCAGATGACACATTCTACCTCAAGCGTTCTTTTTCTTCTATAAGGCTGATGAAAATGTGGATAAAACTTCAAGAGTTTGCTGATACCAGGGATGATAATTCCAAGAGTTTTTGGCAATGGCTGAAATGGTTATGGGCAAGCCTGCTTATCAGATATTGGCTGCATATCAAGAGTAAGTTTGATAAACATCACCTGGATGAGCTCATTATAGAACTCCAGGCCCTTTATTATATGAAGAGAATTAAAGAACTGGAGCAGGAGCTAAGAAAGATAGAAGATGAACTACAACTGCATGACAACAAAGCTCTTATGGATTCATTATCTGATTATTCAATGATGATATTGAAGAATACGCTTCATGACAAATATTCAGGCAGAATGCGTAGCGGGTTTACAGATGCTGATACGTTGTCCACCCAGGCTGAAGAAGTCCTCAAGGAATATCCGGTTATCACGAGTACAACTTTCTCTGCTCGCTCTTCATTAGGCAGCAATACGATCTATGATTATGTCATTATGGATGAATCCTCTCAAGTATCACTTGAGACAGGAACTTTGGCTCTTACCTGTGCAAAGAACGCTGTAATTGTAGGCGATACAAAACAGTTGCCAAATGTAATCACAAATAATGATAGGGAGAAACTTAAAGTTATTTTTGGTTTATCCCACATAGATGATGGATATGATAGTGCTAATCATAGTTTCCTGGAGTCAGTAAGTATCATAATCAAGGATGCACCCCAAACCTTACTGCGTGAGCATTATCGATGCCATTCCCGTATCATCAACTTCTGTAACCAGAAGTTTTATGGTGGGAATCTTCTCATTATGAAGGAGGATGAAACCTACGAAAATGTTCTTGCTGCTTATAAGACAGTAAAGGGTAACCATGCAGTAAACATGAACAATCTGAGAGAAATAGAAGTCATCAAACAAGAGGTAATTCCTGAGCTGAAAGATATTTGCTTGGATGAAATAGGAATCATTACCCCCTATAAAAATCAGGTGAATGCCATTCGTCAGCAGTTACCTGATATTGAAGTGGGTACTATTCATAAGTTTCAAGGAAGAGAGAAGGAGGCCATTATTATGAGTGTAGTAAGCAATCAGATTAATGATTTTGTTGATGATCCACATCTCATAAATGTTGCAGTCTCAAGAGCTAAGAAGAAATTCTACCTAGTGGTAACAGGCAATGAGCAAGAGAAGGCAAATAACATCAAAGATCTCATAGATTATATTGCCTACAATAATTGTAAGGTCGTAGACAGCAAGGTGTGTTCTATCTTTGACTATCTCTATAGCCAATACACAAATATGCGCATCGCATTCTTGGAGAATCATCCGAAAATCTCAGAGTATGATTCAGAGAACATTGCGTATTCTCTGATCAAAAGTATACTTGAAAGTGACCGGAAGTATTCCTGTCTCCATGTATTATGCCATATCCCTTTGCGTTCTATCTTCAGGCAAACAGACTTAATGAGTGAAGAAGAAAAAAATTATGCAGGCAATTTCAATACCCATGTAGATTTCCTAATCATAAATCGGGCTACTAAACAACCATTACTCGGTATCGAAATCGATGGTTATGCCTATCACCATAAAAGAACCGTACAAAGTAGTCGTGACGCCCTAAAGGACCACATCTTCAAATCATATCATCTTCCACTCTTAAGATTATCAACAAAGGGTGCTAATGAAGAAGAAAAAGTGAAGGAACAGCTGGATACGATTTGCTGACACGACCAATAATCTGGCGGAGGGGGTTGTCTTTTGGTATAATCAAGTCATACAAACTTGAATAATCACTGAATGATATGGTCTGTTGCTGCTCTAGCATAATCCTTGTATTTTTCTACAAATATACAAAAGAAATTGGACTTTTCTGATTTTTAAACAGGTTTAACTAAAAGTGCCTCTGTCATCAAGGCATAATCCCTTCTTCCAGCTACAATCATGTCAAAGAATCCCCTGAAGAAATCCAGTGGAGCCGTTGCCATTAGCTTGCAGGTTTCAACGAAAGTAAGGAAGGTCGCTGTGACTCTGGCACCCTGCTCACTGCTAAATCCACCGAAGTTCTTTCGGAGATTTGTGAATGGGCGGACTGCGCGTTCACAACAGTTGTTGTCTATCAAGACGCTGCCTATCTTAGTATATGCCATCAGCTCTTCCCAATGCTTGGTCATATATATCAAGGCTTGTTGCAACTTAGCAGAGAGCTTAATCTTGTTTTTCTCAAACTGTTTCAACAGTGCCGTCGCTTGCTGATAGAGGTCGTGTAAAACTGGTAGGGATTCCTCACCTCGATGCTTGACTATCTCTTTTTCTGTGCGACCCAATACTTGATTCTCAACTTCGACCTTATATAATATACCGATCAAGTCTATGAATGCCTATGCCAAGGAGTCCTTGTACTCACGACTCGCCAAGACGAACAGCCATTGTTTGATGGTCTCCTGACAATTCTCCAGTAAGCTTGTCATAACCTCCACGCATATCCTGATAGTTGGGAATATACTTATATTTTACGGCACCATTTAAGCTAAACATAAGGCTTGAAGTTTAGAGATGAAACTTTGAAGACCTGAATAGCTCAAATTATGATGCTCTATCTTCATACCATTACTAAGCCCAAGGTTGACATACTTGATGACAACGGCATCCTCGGTCGGAGCTGGAGATAAACCGGTTGAAGGATTACCCTGCTTGTTCGGTGTAGGAACTGCACTGGTTGTATCTGGCGTACCTGCAACAACACAATCCACAACATTTGGAGCTTGGTACTTCTTCTTGTACCATTTTTCAAATACATGATAAGGAACTCCATTGGATTCGAAAAATTGATTTACCGAAATGCCTGCTGGTACTGCCTCCACTTTATAGCGTTGCCACAGGCTCTCAAGATCTTTACTACTTATTGCCATACTTATAACATTTAATGTTAAACATGGTGCAAAGGTAGTACTTATTGTTCAAACCGCCAAAATAGGGGTTGGATGCTTACGCCAAGAGGAAGCATACGTGCTTTCTCCTTGATATATTTCTCCGGACTCATCGGTTGAGCACCGGTTTTGTTATTATTTTTTCCCATTCGTTTTAAATTTATCTTATCTGTCAATTTTCATTTCAGTTTCCCCCTAACTTCATCCACGTTCATGATTTGATTCAAAGGCTCAGCCAAAGTAAGAAATACCTGATTCAAGTCATCAGTAACCTCTTTCATGCTTACCATATCATCTTTGCCAGACTCAGCCATATAGTAGTTCACATACTTCTCGATACTATACATAGCAGAAAGCCTCATCACCTGGTCTTTGGTGCAGTGATGCTTCTTCAGCGAAGAACGAAGCAGACATTAGGACTGGGTATTACGGGCATAACCCTCTTAGACATGCTTGACTGAATTCTCATTCATGTGGCCAGCCACCTTGAGAGTGCGTACCACATTACTACTGTCGCCGAGGAGGGCTGAAGCTGAACATTAACGTTTCACTCTTTTTATAAGCAGCGCATGCTAAAGAATATAAAGAAATATGTATCAATGGGTTATATAGGATTTAAAAGATTCACAAAACGCTATTTTTACCCTATTTTCAGTGTTCAGAGTTCAGTATTCAGCCTGATGTTCAGCCTCATGAGACATAGAGTAAACAAGTACTTGCAATCTTAAGTTACTGAACAGCAAGCCCCAGCAGAATACCGCCCCCGACCTGCCCTTCTAGGGGTGGGGAGGGTAAGTCTGGCGTAAACAAGATAGTTACGATAGCTAAGTATCATGGTTACGATGGCTAAGTATCATGGTTACGATGTCTAAGTATCATACTTATGATATGCATGAGTTGGGCTTCAATTTTCTGTACCCTCTGCTATATGCTCCTCATCAGAATCTGATTATACGCATTTCTCCATCAACACAAAGGTGATGAAGCCCAGGAGAAGGGCGTAGGTGGCTTGCTTCTGAAAACCATGGGCATGAGTTTCAGGAATCATCTCATCGCTCGTTACATAAAGCATGGCGCCACCGGCAAAACCCAACATCACGGGGAGAAAGGTAGAAGAGGCGGAACCCAAACCGAAACCCAACAGAATGCCTGCCACTTCGAGCAGGGCGATGAAGATGGAAATGAAGAAGGTGCGGGGCGCAGAAACGCCTGCCATCATCAAGGGAGCAATGATCACCATTCCCTCGGGAATGTTCTGCAGGGCGATACCGAAGGAAACACCCCACTCCGTTGCGCCTTCTGATGAACAGACACTCACTCCAGCTGCCATTCCCTCGGGCAGTTTGTGCAGGGCTATCGCCATCACGAAAAGCATCACGTGGCTCAGTCTGGCATTGTTGCGATGTTCCTCGGGGTCTAGTCCCGTAATATGATGAAGATGGGGAGTTACCAGATCTAGCACATTCAGGAACAGGGCACCTGCCATTACTCCGATTACTACCAGCCACCAAAGTCCAGTCTGTTCGAAGGCTGGCACTATCAGTCCCAGCGTGGAAGCCGCCAGCATGATTCCGGCACAATATCCCAATACGGCATCGTTCCATTTATGGGGCAACTCCTTGACGAAGAATCCCAGAATGGCACCAATAATGGTGGCACCACACAGTCCGGCGGCACTTATCAATACGTTTGTCATTGCATTTTTTGTTTTTAAACTATAAAATATATCGAAGTTATCAGTAATGTATGTGAAGATGCAGATAAACAATAATACCTTTAATTACATATCTTATTTTCCACTGCAAATTTAGGTATTATTTCACAAACCACCAAATTTCGGGCATCATCAAAAGTAGGTATTCGCCCGAAAATACCTACCTATAGGTAAGAAGAAGAGGCATGGGTGAGATGATTCGCGAAATCCATGTTCATGCCTGCCATATAATTTGCAAATCATTCTTCAATCATTCTATAATTATATTTTAGATGATATAAGTAGGTCTGCCTAGTTTACTGTTGACGTAGAACTGTTCACTGGCGGAACCGGAACAGTTCACTGTCTTACCTAGAACAGCCAACTGTCTCCATATCTGCCAGTTGGCACAGCAGGAATAACCAAGCATATAACCTACCATTGTTCACGCCATAACTGCTGATGCTTTCGTTATCTTGGCAGAAGTAAGTTAGACTGTTCGCCTTAACAGATTGACGGTTTCTTAAAAAAGTCTAAACCTATGCGCTTTTTTGAAGTTTTTTATCAATAAAGAAGCATTTTACAATATTTTTTTGTACATTTGCAGTGGACTAATGTCAAAACGTTATTGCTAAGATAAGACGAGTTCTTCAAAAAGCTATAACAACTTGGCATCCCACGCCGAACTCGGTATACAGAAGTTTTCAACATAGAACTAATGTAGAGTGGTAATGGGTGGGAGCGAAATAGTCCAAAGACATATTGAAATGGCGTTTACTTGACGCTTTGTTCTTGACATTCTGGAATCTAGCAAATTACTGAATTGTCGTCTTGAGCATAGCAGCGGTAGATGCCCATGGGTGTGATTTATGACAGCCCTTATTGTATCTTGACAGTTCGGATTGTATCCTTATGGATATGATACCCGAGCTTTGTTAAGGTATATAGATGGGTATATACATATTCACATATCGGCGTGGGCTCTAGCGTTGTCTGTTCAACGACAATAGGCAGTTGCTAGAGCCTCAGAATGTGGGACAGACGACAAGCGGTTCCCACGCTTTTTCATTACTGTCTTTATCAAGAACCTCATTTTAACAACGTCTGAGAACATGGGGACCTAAACAGACATAAAACCTTATTATTATGAAGAAGTTTATTCTAAGCACTTCTCTTTTCCTTATTGGCATTGTTGGCTTCTTGTTCCTGTCTGCATGCAGTAGTAGCGATGACGAAGAAAACGATGGTATTAACAAGAGAGACAAAATTAGAGTTGAGTATTCCATCAATCTAGACGATAATTGGTACAAATTCTTCGATATCGAAATGACCTATAATGCAGGTCTTGGCGAAAAGACGGAAAAGCTCACTGAAGACTGGGTGTTCAATTATGAGCTGCCCTATGAATTATGTCCAAAGACGTTTGTTTGCAAAGTAATTGCTAAGCCTAAATCTAGTGCGCCAGCAATAGAAGATGGCAAGACCTACTCTCTTGGTTGTTCATGCACCGCGTCAGCAGCAGCATATTTTAAGAATGGGCAGCAAGACTTGACATTCGGAATGAATGGCTCAAAGACAAGCAATGACGAATATAGTTCTGCAACGATGTCCAAGTACATTCTTAAAGAGCATACCATCTTTACATATACACTGAATACTAATGATGAATAAATATATTATGAGAGCAAATAAAACTATCCGTCTTTTAGCAACTATATTATTAATAGTTTGCGGTTGTTGCCTTAGTTCATGTTCTGATAGCGATGATACAACTAGTATCATTGTTAATAATGGAGATAAGGAAGCATGTATAAACCGTCTTGGTGGAAATATTGATATCCCTATAGAAAGTAATGGCAATTGGAAAGCTAGTCTTGAGGATGTCCAAGGCAAATTGAAATGGGTTGGTATAAAAGGAGCTGTAGAAGGAAAAGGTTCTGGAAGCATTTCGATGTCTGTCGATTATCTGAATCCCAAGAAGCAAATTCAAGAACGCACTGCAAACCTCGTTTTGGAGTGTGATGGTAAGAAAGAAATAGTCAAGTTACGTCAATATATTGGTCTGAAAGAAGGTGAAAGTGCAGAAAATGACAATGCCCAACCTTTCACAGATCTATGGTTTAATAAAGGTGTTGGAAGTGGCTATAATATTCTGACCGGAGAGCAGACAGAAACGATCTTTAATGTGGAAGAATTAAAAAAATATCTAGCACAAAACCAAACAGCAAAAGATCAGATTAAAGTTGCCATTAGTGATACTCTAGACGAGGATACAGCCTCTTTGAAAGTAGATTGTAAACTAAGTGTTAAATATGGAACGTTTAAATTGAACTTAAATGTCAACTATGACAATAAGGGATATCAACTTTCTAATGTAAAGACTTATAACTCAGAGCAATCAGTTACATTTTTATCATCTAATTTTAAAGGAATGAGTACTTTACGTCATAATCTAGAGAAAAAAGTTTCAGGCTTAGAAGATCAAGTAGAAGTAGGTTTTCTAGATGTTTATGACTTAATAGTAGATAGCTATAAAACTGGAAATAAAGAAGAATTTAAAGAAAATGTAGAATATTTATATGAAACAATAGGACCTGTAGTCATAACTGGTGCAGATCTTGGAGGAAGTATATTCTTTTCTATGCGCTATGATTCTTTAGCTATGGAAGAAAACTTCAAGGTACATGGTGATCTTGATGCAACACTTATGTTAGCAGGCGTTACAATCCAGGGAGGAGTTGCTGTAGATTACGCAAAGAAAGGTATGCAAATCTGGAATGCTTCACAACACTTCATCACTGCTTCAGGTGGAAACTCGGCGACTTTAGCGTCATTGACAAAGCTTATGACAGAAAAGGAACCAAATCTAAACTCCATCCAGGCTGCTGCAGACAAATGGATTAATTCCATAACATCTGCAAGCGATCAAACTGACAATACTTCACTTATTAATATACGCTATCAAGGTATCTGGAACTTGTTTCCATTTAAAATGAGTAAGGAAATGAAGGAAATTGCTCGTGAATACTACAAGGATAAGAAAACCTGTATTAATTTAGCTAGCATAGGTATCGCTCCTGAACAAACAAATTAGATTAAAATTAAGAACATATGAACAAAAGTTGGCTTTACATATTCATATTCATCTTGTCCGGTTGTTGGTTAACAACCTCATGCAGTGAATCTAATGAATTGTCCATTCCTCAAACGAATGAACCAAATATCAATTTGAGTGAACATCAAGTGAATATCTCTCATGATGGTCGCTACTATAGAATTGTAGTTACAGCCGACTCTTTGAAGCCAATCCGCATCTGTACGGATGCGGATTGGATAGCCCTCGATGCCGATACTTTATCGGCATCGGGAAGCTTCAACTTCTATGTAATGCCCAACAATGGTGAAAGGAGTAGAGATGGTTATATCAAGTTTAAATTAGAAGATGATGTCTTGACTAACCAAGTAAGCATCCACCAAACATGTGAGGCTGAAGACGAAGAAAATGCCCTGTCTGATTCTATTACCCGAAAGACCCGTGTGGGCTTCGGATACAATATGCTCATTGACTATATGGATCCAAAGAGTGTGACAGAAGCTATTTTTGACTATAATAAGTTATTGAATGCCGAACAAATATGGGGTTCTATCATTGCACAAGAAGGTAGAAGTATCGAAAACTTCAAACTACATTGTGCCTACAATATAGAGGATATGGCATCATGGCTTTCTGAACAATCCACAACTGAAACAAAAATTCTGTTTTATAATAAAAAAGTACAGAAATTCAAACAAATCAGTGAAGTTTCCGAAAAACAGCAAACCTATGGTTACAGTTCTATAGAAAAAATTGTAGCTACGCGTTTTCTTGATGAAGGAAAAATAGAAAGTTTGGTTCGGCAGGGGTATGATGTGTTCACCGATAATTTCTATGCCCTTATGAAGAAAGTAAATTCATCTCCAACCCCCCAAAACGTAAATGAATTACTGACAAAGTATGGAACTCACTTTATAACATATGCAGACCTAGGAGGAAGACTCGACTATATGGTAAACTTCAAGTCGAAAGAAACCAGTAAGGAAAGCGTAGAACGTTACCTAAAATATAAAAATGGGAAGCAGGCAAAAAGTGCAGAATCGGAAGAAGCTTCTCACAACATTTGTTCCATCGGTGGCTTAACATTTGACATTTACGGAGGAACGGAAAAAGCCAATCGGAATTTGAAATCCAATGCTGAGACTAAAGACAGCTATGGGCAGATAAATTCGTCATGTTTAGGAGAATGGTTAAATAGTATTGATGCTAAGAACTCGTCAACGTTGGCTATGATAAGTTGTCAACTGAAACCAATCTGGCAACTCTTTAGCAATCAAGAAGCAAGGTCTCAGATAATCTCACAAATACTTAAACTGGTAAATATAGAAGGTGGTGAAATCTCTGCCAGTTTGCAAAACTTAGGCTTAGACAACTTCTATAAAATACAATTGACTGACGACATTCTAAAATTTGAGCAGTCAAATAGTTCTACTTTGGTAAAGGTGGGGTACCACAATCAAATTCCTAAAGTTGAAATCTGCAATGAGTATGTACCAGAAATCCGTGGAGACCAACGGGTCAATGTCATTTATCCAATATATAAAGAACAAACTAATATACGTAGGGGGATATTTATTGGTGACAAGAGCACCCCTCCTTCAGAAGTTATGTTTGACAACGTTGGCGGTTGCTATGTTCGACCATTAGAGGGCTATAGGATTGGAGATAAGCTATCCGAGCTATATTATATAGACGGAGCTTTCTATACTACCAATATGGGTATCGATATTTCTGATGTAAAGTTAAAGTTTCAAGATCATTACATAGACTTTAAAGGTGGTTCTAAATATGCCGCTGTAAAGATTGGATCTGGTTATTGGACTCGACAAAACATTAAAGACGAATTAGAGTTTGGTGAGCCTGTTGATCCTGATGATCCAAATTGTTATGATTATAATACTTATGAAGTTACCGAAAATGGTATGTTGTATGCCAATATTTTCTATGGTAATTCACCGTCTTTCACAGAGTCGCATCCTGGTGTATTCGATGCGAATGAAGATTTATTTGGTAACAGAATCCATTGGTATGTGCCTCGTGAAAAAGATATTATAGCCTTAGAAAAGTATATTGGTATGAACCATAAAGCATTGTTCAAAGGACAGCAATCTGGTTTCGATGCACAATTCGCTGGCTACATAGGAGGGCATGACGTGTTTTCTGGAAAAGAAATAAAAGATACGTTCCATTACAACGGAAGTTATTGTTTTATCACATCTAAAGAAGTGGCAAAAAACTCTGGGCAAGCTTTAATATTGGCACCAAACTATACACTTCAAAGAAAAAAGATACAAAAGACCGATGACAATATGTACCCTGTTAGAGCTTATCGTTCATCATATTTTAAATATAAATAAAAAGTAATTATGAGAAAAAATATAATATTCACTCTTTATGTTGTATGTACCTTTATGCTCGTTCTTTCAAGCTGTAGTAAAGACTCCGATACCGAAGATCATAAGCAAGAGGTTGAAGATGTAGAAGCTGCCAAAAAACGTGAGGATATGAAAACGGAAGGCATCATGCAAAGCTTATGTGAAATCATTGAACATAAGGATGGTAGTATTGAATATCAGCCTAGAATAGGAGCGGCCATATACGATGTGTCACCTACTATATATTATACTACCGCAGAATCACTTGAGGAGGCTGAGGGAAGATACTACAATATTATAGGTGCCTTAAACTCTAGTTTGGATCAACAAATCAGAGATAAAGAAATTACGCAAGGCGATATACATCTTAAGTTTGAGAAAGGTTCATCATCAGAGATTGCTAGAATAAAGATAGATTGTCCTAGGCTCAAGGATATACTTACAGAAATTGTATTTATTCCGAGCAATAAATGGCCTGAGAACGATTTAGCATCTCCTTTCTTGTTTATGAGTATTTGGAAACAGATTAGTACCAATCATATCTATGTTTGTGTAAGAAAATCCCAAGGAAGTAAAGGAATCATGTTAACTTTTGATGGTGGGTGGAGTGATGATTGGTTTAGATACTATAACTATTGGCAAGGAAGTTTCTATCTTTGGGAAAATACTGCTCAACCCGAAGACTTCAATGCTCTCGCTGGTGCGATGAAATACTCCCCATCAAAATTTAGCAATATGTTTTCAAAACTAGAGCAATATGATTGTACGACCATGAAGATAATAAAAACTCTGTATAAAGAATTATCACCAAGTCGTTCTGTGACATTTGACAACTCATATAGATATGATCATCATCTGTGGTGGTTTCACTATTGTTACGATGTTACGATATATAAAACTACGTTCTATTATGATTATACCTGCTCATCATGGAGTGTTTATTATACTCACAGAGAAACTCCAAGACGTAGTACTGCATCACATTCTTTCTATTTTACTCCTGAATTCAAAAGTAATAAAGATTGGGAATGTCTATATAGAGGTGCCAGCTAACTTAAAAAAATATCATAATGAACGGTTTAAAATTAATATCAGTGAGCATTTTTCTCTGTGCATTGCTTGTAGCATGCACAGAGGATGCTGATGTGCAGAATATAGTTTCCAGCCATCAGAATACTTGGAAATCTCCTTTGTCTCGGACCATAGAGAATCCAATAACTACACCGGATTTTAAGCGAACCTATGGTGTTGGCTTTTCTTATGATGGTCTTCATGGAGAACTTTGTAATTTAAAAGACATCAAAAGTCAAGTTCTTGATTACCAAAAAGTGAAAGAAGCATTAAACGGAACTTTAATCAAAACCTACAGTGACAATAGTGTCAGGTTCAAACAATATGCAACTTTCAACCGAGATGAATTCTACCAGCATACAATGTTCAAGGCTGATCTAGAATCTAAACTTATCATATTCAATGGTAACATAGAAGGTGATGTGTCACTCATTGAAAAAGGAGAAAGAAATGCTTTTTTCTGTAAGGTTGAGCTTGAATGTCCATCATTACAAGTCTCCCTGAATAAACTATCTTTGAAGTCTCTCATTCAAAAGAAAAATCAGGAACAGTTACTGACTCCTAATTTTCGCGAGGTAATTAGTTGGTTAAAGACTCATCATGACATTGCTACCATAGACTCTTTTATAGAGCGCTATGGTACACATGTCGTGACTTCTGCCAATTTGGGAGGAAGTATTGCTATCCAAATAAAGATGTCTGCAGATTCTCTTACAGACCTTTATACCAAAAAGACACTTGGGGAGGCAGCTATTGCCAAATTATTTAAAACAAAAACAGTAAGCGAAGAGTACAAACGTATTAATCATATGTTATATAGTGCTGACTGCAATGTAAAAATAAAAGGTGGGGATCTTTCGTTGATTCCAAACGATTTATTAAGATTTACTTATGGAGAAAGTCCAGATCTCTCAAAGTTTATTGGTGGCTGGACAGAAAGCCTGTGCTATGATCAAAAGGATTTTCAAAAATCCAATCTAGAGATTATAGAGATGGAAGTATCCCCAATTTGGGATTTCATACCAGACAAGACCATAAGCTCTTTGATAAAACAAAGAATAAATGGAACGGCATCTGACTTCCAAAAAGTAAATGTTTTTTTAAACAACGTAAGTACAACATTTGAGTTGCCTCAAAGTGTCACTTGTACAATAGGGGGTACAACGCAATCATACAGGCTGCCTCAAACCGTAAATGTCATTTCTGGGGAACGATATGTTGCGACCATCTGTCGAGAACGTATTTCTGAGATTGATCCATCCAGTGACGTACAGGTTGTTTATCCTATTTTAGATCGTCAAGTCAATCTTTTGAGTGGTTTCTGTATTCACAAAAGTAAAGTCTATAGAGTAAGTTGTCTTAAAGATAAAATTACTACAGAGTATATTGGTAATAGTTCATCTGGCACAACTATCTATCTTAACAATGGTGTTGCAGATACCATTAAGTATGAAAACTTGGATTATCAGCCAAGTCATTTAGTAATGGACTATGAATGGCCATATTCTATTAAGCCAGATGGGACTCTAGATAAGACGAGACCTTATTATTGGGTATATAAAAAAGGGGTTACGTTCTATCTTCGTACAAGAGACGGAAAAGAACAAATGGGAGAACTTGATGGACTCCCTAATTGTATATTCCAAAACGGGAGAATGGTAAGAGTCCCAAAATACCATTACTATTGGAATCCTCTAGAAATGCGCTATTAATTATTTCTACGGAACGATATACAGAAAAATTGTTGAAAATGAAAAGAAAAATTAATATTATTTATCCAGTTCTTCTTTGTTGCATGAGCTTTGTTTGGGGATCATGCAACAAGGAAGACATTGACGATTCTAAGCATGTCAGTACAACTCAGTCAAACATCACTTTTTTGGCTTCTGTAAATGGATTAGGAGATAATGGCTACAATGATAATGCTATCGGAGGAGTTCTTTCTTTTATTGACAAGTATGATACCAGGTTTCATCTACTTCAGCCATCTACAAAAGTTGAAGCAGAACTTCTGTATAGAACATGGTTAAATGATAATGCCCTTAAAGATTCCAGTCTCATCATTTTAGGTTCCTCTGACTATGAAGATATTGCATGTAAATACCAAACTAGCTTCACGGGTAAAGGCACTCAAGTTTTACTATTTGAGAGTAGAAACTCAAATACCCCTTTGAATGTACATTCGTTATGTATCAATCGTTATGGATGTAGCTATTTAGCTGGTGCAATGAGTACTGATAGAGACGCAAAAATTTGGGCAGCAACAGCTGAAGACTCGATTATCGCAACTGCAATTCGAGGCTTTAAGGATGGATATAATTTACATAACAAAGATCAGAATACACTTAGTGTTAAATATTTAACTAATAAAGAAGAAGGGTTTGCTGTTCCTGATTCTGTATATAAAGAAATGAAAAAGGAATATGATGATAATATCTTTTCAGAAGATATTATATTTCCGTTGCTTGGTTTCTCTGGTTCGGGTATTATTCGCTATGCTAACGAAAATACATTCTTTGCACCATGGATTATCGGAATGGATATAAACCAAAAAGGGTTGAGCAGAAATATTCCATTCTCTATGGTTATTAAAATTGGCGATATGCTTAGAGAGTTGCTTGAAGATTGGCGAAAAGGAAAGAAATGGGAAAAAGTCATACAGAAAGGAATGGAAGACAATGCCATTGATATCGAGTTTACACCAAATTTCTTAGAAAATATCATTATTGGAGACCCGGTAGATTATGAAGAGTTATACAAAATTTATCTTAAAGAAGCTTTAGAAAAAGATGGATATGAAAAGACTAAGTAGCAGAATTGAATTTGCATTCAAAAAATGGATATTTTACATCTGTGGAGCAGTAATGTTCTTTTTCTCTTTTGTTTCTTGCACAAAAGATGAAGAGGCAACGTTATCCCAGGGAGTCATACATACCTATAAGGTAGCTGTATTTATGGATACCCAGGAAATGACAAGATGGCAGCGGACTGGTAAATGGGCTTTAGAAAACCTAGACAAGGCGCAAAAAAATCTCAAAAACAAAATTAAACTTGAATTGATTTATAAAAATCAAGACGATTCTGATATAGAAAGCTATATGGATCAAGTTGTTGAAGATACTAGCGTTGTTGCTATCATAGGGCCAACATCTTCTATCCTGGCAGAGAAGATGGCACAAAAGATAGCTTCTTGTTCCAAACAGCACAAGCCTATGATTACTCCTGCTGCAACAAACGTTGAATTTCAAAGGAAATTTGCTGCTTGTGACTTTCTTTGGAATTTATCAGAATCAGATATAACACAGATAGAAGTTTTAATGTCAAGGGCGGTAAAGACCGATGAACATGCTAAAAAGATACCAATATATTTGTTGACAAAAGACGATGCAAAATCGTCTGGGGTGAGTAATGTTTATGCTGACTGGTTTGGCTTTATTGCAGAAGAATATGGTCTGGATGTAAAAGGGGTTTATCTTTATAAAAATGAAGATGACGTGCGTCGCTATGCTAGAGAGTTGTGTGGAACAGATTATAAGAAGGCAGATAACGTTTTGGTTTTTAACCCGTCAAATCCAAGCATTGCTGCAGCATTCGATCAAGAAATTGGAATACAAAGAGAGAAACTTTCTAGAGGTAAATATCTGTATACTCCTAGAATTTTCTGTTCTGATACCTTTGTTTCCGATGAAACTGCTGCATCTATGAGAAATGCCGATTATGAAGGTGTAGATCTTTTCTCAAATCCAGAAACAGGTTTTCATATTGCTTATGAAAAGCATTTTGGAGAGACTTTGACCAATGGTGAGGCACAATATTATGATGCTATTTGCTTATTAACTTATGCCTTGGAGCATCGGTTTATTACTCAGTCAAGTCTCGTTAAAGCTATCAACGATATTGTTGATGGGCAAGAAAAAAGTGGATATAGTTGGTATCCTGAAGATATGGCTATAGTTTTGCAAAAGATTTCTTTAGGGGAATGTCCAAACATAGATGGTGTATCATCTTCATGGATATTTTCTGAAAAGTCTCATGTTAGCGTAATCGGTTCAACCTATCGTTATTGGAAACTTTATAATCAGCATTTCATAACACTGGAATATATTTCTACCGAAGGCTCTAAACATGCGAGTTCTTCTAAAGATATGTGGAATTGGACTGCATCAAGAATAGACGTTGTCGAGGCTGATGTTCCTGATTATAATTATCCGGAACTTAAAGGGCGCTGGGCGCTGTTGGTGGCGGGATCTAACTCTTGGAAAAACTATCGCTTTCAAGCAGATGTCTTCAGTATGTATCAATATCTTATTTCTCAAGGCTATTCAAAAGACCATATTGTTCTAATAGCCGAAGATGACATAGCTCAAAATCCGTCTAATCCAACACCTGGTACGTTATATATAAAAGAAGGTGGAGTAAATGTATATGATCAATCTGCCATAGATTATCATTTACGTGATCTTACTCCTAATGATATAGGAGATATTCTTCAAGGAAAACAAAGTGATCATTTGCCAAAAGTAATTAAGGCAACAGCTAATGATAACATTTTTATTTTTTGGAGTAGTCATGGAACTCCAGGTAAACTCGACTTTGGATCAGATTTGCAAAAAACGATAAGTTATAGTGAACTAAAGGAGGGCTTGCAAGAAACTGCTCATCGAAAACTTATGATGGTAGTTGAAGCTTGCTATAGTGGCGGTTTAGGAGAAACATGTTTAGGAATTCCTGGTGCTATTTTCTTAACCGCAGCCAATCCCTATGAACCGAGCCATGCCGATATGTGGAGTGAAAAGAATGGGGTTTATCTTTCTAATAGTTTCACTATTGGCTTCCTGAAAAGTATTACAGAAAATCCAAGTATTTCTCTCAGGGATCTCTACTATAAACTCGCCATCAGTACACATGGCTCTCACGTAAAGCTATATAATGAAAGAAACTACGGAAATGTGTATAACAATCTTATGGATGAGTTCTTTAGCAATCAACCACTTTTTGTTGGGCAATAGGTTGCTTTTAGCCCACATTGCAGCAACCTTTGGCGAAAAACTTAAAGATTCCCAACGAAATTCTAGCTCTTGGCAGTTATCTGCCAAAAGCTAGTTGATTTTACTTTAAAGAATCCTAATTTGCGGCGTATGTTTGAGACAATCCCCAAAATGCAACACCTGTCCGTTTTGTAGGTGGCTTGCTTCTGAAAACCATGGGCATGCGTTTCAGGAATCTTCTCGCCGCTCGTAATAAAAAAAGCATGGACAACCTCACGGCCATCCATGCCCATCTATTTCGTATCTGATCTATTCTATATTATGTGTATAGTCATGGTGAAATTGTTTTATTTCAACTTCTTATAACCGTAAGCTGCGTTATTGCCCAACTGCTCTTCGATGCGGATAAGCTGGTTGTACTTGGCCATACGGTCGGTACGGCTCATAGAACCCGTCTTAATCTGACCGGAGTTTGTTGCTACGGCAATATCAGAAATTGTAGTATCCTCGGTTTCACCAGAACGATGGGAAGTAACGGTGGTGTAACCATGAC
>ENA-OPCK01000448-OPCK01000448.1-human-gut-metagenome-genome-assembly--contig:-NODE-448-length-21962-cov-4.789291_pt1 | contig 21962 bp, 18 predicted proteins | sample MGYA00241249_ERZ501478 | MGnify/ENA primary metagenome ERZ501478 (study PRJEB25962, sample SAMEA2042629) | human gut metagenome | biome: human gut; feature: human-associated habitat; material: faeces...
CTGCGACCTCCTGGTCCCAAACCAGGCGCTCTAGCCAAGCTGAGCCACACCCCGATATGCTGTTTTGCTGTTTCGTTTTTGTTGCCTCACCGAAGCGACTCCGATATAATATCACCCTATTCCATACTTGTCAACACTTTTTTACATTTTTTTGAAATTAATTTTTCAAATGCGATACATCCCACGTTTTTACAATGTTTTCGATAACCTGAAATAACAGTTTTACTGACTCCTTAAATGATTTACTAACCGCACTTTCTGCTGTAGGAAATCTGAACGGACAGCTATGTCATGACCGCCGGCGTCCGGAAGACCGACCACGTACTCAAGTCTGTATACAAGCATGCTCAAAAGGACAAGAAAGAGGTGCGGTTTTGCAAGAAAAAAAGGCGGTTTTATCACAAACCGCCTTTTAGTGGACTAGACGGGAGTCGAACCCGTGTCCGAAATACAATTCCCTGTCCTTCTACGAGTGTAGTTTATTATTTAACATTCCCTCTGCCACACGATAACAAACAACCTTGTGGTTTCAGTAGCTTCATGATACGCCCGATGGCTCAAAGCTTTGCCAACGTCGTTTCTCACATAGTCGAAGCCTGGGTCCTAAAGTGTGAGTGCTCTAGGTCAGACTGCTGCCATTAGGCAGCGTATGCTAAATTATCTTCAGCGTTTAATTTTAATTTGGCCATTTAACGCATCGCCATACGACTCGCTTCTCCAGCTGCATGTACCCCGTCGAAACCTTTACTAGCCCATATTCAATTTTTTTGCGGGGTACATGCAGCTACGCTCCATGTTCTCCGCTCCGCTTCGGTCCGCCCAAAGCCAAGGTCCACCGGACCTTGTGGGCCCCGTCGAAACCTTTACTAGCCCATATTCATTTTTTGCTAACCAAGATTTCTGATTTTGAAATCTCTCTGTGCCTCTCGCTTTTGATCCTTCTTGGCTATGTCTGCTCTCTTATCATAAAGCTTCTTACCTTTGGCAAGTGCTATCTCTACTTTGACCAGACTCCCCTTAAAGTATACCTCCACCGGCACAATTGTGAAACCCTTTTCCTTCATCTTTGATGAAAGCTTCTCGATTTCCTTCTTGTGGAGCAAAAGCTTTTTAGGTCTGAGTGGATCCTTGTTGAAGATATTTCCCTTCTCATATGGTGTGATATGCATGCCATACAGGATAATCTCACCGTTCTCAATACGGATAAATGACTCCTTTATGCTGCCCTTTCCCATTCGAAGTGACTTCACCTCAGTTCCTGCAAGTGAAATACCGGCTTCGTATTTCTCAAGCAAAAAGTAATCGTGATAGACCTTTTTGTTGTTGGCTATTAATTTCTTTGGTTCCTTAGCCATGTCGGTATCTCCTTTCCTCAAACTGCTTTACAATACTAACACATTTTTTTACAATTGCCAATATATAAAACGCAAATTATTGTAAACCGCTGGTTCACATTTCTTTTTATTTACACTATATAATATATTATGACATCTTTTTCAATAAATCTATCGCACAACGACCGACAAATAACAGATAATCAAATAAATATTTTTAAATCATAAAAAGATTTCGTCATTATTGTCATATTATTCCGCCGGTTTAAAATCAATTGTACGCATAATTTTGTCAGTACTGTCCACAACAACCTTGATTTTTTGTCCAAGCTTGTATCTCTTATTGGTGGCTGAACCGGCTAGCTCATAGGTATCCTCGTAAAACTCATAGAAATCATCTGTCAGGTCTGTCACGCGCACAAGTCCCTCAACTGTATTTGGAAGCTCCACGAAAAAGCCCCACTCCGTGACACCTGATATAACTCCTTCAAAGCATTCACCAATATGATTTGACATGTATTCACATTTTTTAAGTTTGACTGTTTCACGCTCTGCCTCTTCTGCACGTCGTTCAGTCTCACTTGCCTGCTTTGCAACAGCATCGAGTATAGACTCATAGTGTTCCCTTCGGTTATCATTCATCCTGCCGCGGATATTTTCCTTGATGATACGGTGTATCTGCAAATCAGGATATCTGCGGATTGGTGATGTAAAGTGACAATAATAATTTGCCGCCAGTCCAAAATGTCCTGTACATGCTGTTGTATATCGTGCCTGTTTCATAGATCGCAGTGTCAGTCTGCTTATCAGGGATTCTTCATCTGTGCCATCCACCTTCATCAAAAGCTTCTGAAGCTCCTTTGGGTGTACCTCATCAGCTCCAATATGAAGCGTATAGCCAAAATTATTGATAAATGTGGAAAGCTTTGCGATTTTTTCTGAGTCCGGCTTGTCATGTGTTCTGTATACAAAAGGTATTTCCTGCCAGAAATAATCCTCAGCCACAGTTTCATTTGCTATAAGCATAAAATCCTCAATGAGCTTTGTTGCCACATTTCTGTCATACGGCTTTATATCTATCGGATGACCATCTTCATCGAGCACGACTTTAGTCTCCGGAAAGTCAAAGTCTATAGAACCTCGTTTCATTCTCTTTTTGCGTAGAATTGCTGCAAGCTCTGCCATTTTTTCAAACATAGGCACAAGCTCCTTATATTCTTCAATCACAGCGGCATCCTTATCTGCAAGAATCTTTTTTACATTTGTGTATGTCATCCTGCGGTTTGTCTTTATGACTGTCTCTGCAATCTTATGATCGATGACTTCACCCTTTTTATTTATTGTCATAATGCATGAAAGAGCCAGCCTGTCACATCCCTCATTCAAGGAGCATATGCCATTTGAAAGCTCTCTCGGAAGCATCGGAATTACTCTGTCTACAAGATAAACCGATGTTCCTCTCTTAAGAGCCTCCACATCAAGGGCACTGTGCTCCTGCACATAATTCGACACATCTGCTATGTGTACTCCAAGTACATAATTGTCGCCATCCATGTATAAAGACACAGCATCGTCCAAATCCTTTGCATCCTCTCCGTCTATCGTGACCATCATCCAGTCGCGTAAATCCATCCTGCCGGCCATATCCGCAGGTGTCACATCCTTTGCCACATTCTGCACCTGATGCATGATTTTCTCCGAAAAATCCACCGGCAGATCATAAGCCTTTACTATAGAAAGAATATCTGTACCCGGGTCATCTATATGTCCGATTATTTCAACAACCTTGCCCTCCGGCTTTTTGCCCTTTTTACCATAGCTTGTGATTTCAACCACTACCTTATGGCCCGACATAGCACCCTTTGAGCGCTCCTTTGGTATGAAAATATCTGTGCCAAACCTGATATTGTCAGGCACTGCAAAGCCAAAGTTATCACTCGCCTCATAGGTGCAGACTACCTGCTTCATGCCTCGCTCTATGATGGAAACAACCTTTCCCTCCTTGCGGCGGCCTGTTGTGACAGGGGAGATTGTAATCTCAACAGTGTCCATGTGCATCGCACCATTTACATACTCTGCAGGGATAAAAATATCATCAGGCTCTCCCTCCACAGTGACAAAGCCAAATCCCCTTTGATGTGCTGTGAATACGCCGACTGTCTTTTTAATTTCCGACTTTGAGTATTTCCCGCGCTTTGAGAGTGTTATCCTTCCCTCTGCCTGCAAATCCAAAAGAATCTGTTCAAGCTGTGGTCTGTCCTCTTTTTTTACTCCGAGTACTATGCACAGTTCCTTGATTTTCATCGGAACATACATGTCATCGCACATGAAGTCATAGACCATCTTTTTTCGTGTTTCATATTTATCTATATTACTCATTATCTCTCCTTTTTCGTTGCACCATATGGATGTCTGATTTCAAATCAAATGCACAGGTCTTAAAAATTTGTACTAGCGGCATTTTCATCATATGGATGTTGATTCAAAAAAAGACTGCCGATTTCTCGACAGTCTAAGTATTTACCATATTCCCATATTTAAAGCAATTGAAATAATAAAGAAAAGAACAACACATACAATGGTCGCCTTAACCAGACGTCCTTCCTTTGAACGTCCCTTGTTCTTGCCCCAATATGTATCAGCAACTCCGGCGATAGTGCCAAGTCCTGCTGACTTACCCTCCTGGAAAAGAATAACTATAGTAATTACTACACTGACGATTATAAATAATACCGATAAAACAATTTTTAAAGTTGCCACGATAAGACCTCCTAATTTCAATTTTAAATAACAGAACTAATATACTACGTTTTTATTGCACAGTCAAGAGTTTTATACTGTATGTAACAGTATGTAACAGATTTTCACACTTTATGCAATGGCTATCTTGCTCTTACAGTATGGGCACTCCTTTGTGTCCGGCGCTTTTTCCTCTTTGTGTCCAAATCTCTCTCCTGCTGCATTCATAGCCTTTACTATGCAAAATACGATAAGTGCCATGATAAGGAAATTGACTACTGCGGTAAGAAACTTTTCATCACTAGTATCCTTTCTTTTTGCTCTCTTCTTTTGATAATCTAAACCATTTTTAATATTATACATTTTTCCATTTTATTTTACAAGAAAATACATTATAATATAATTAAAAAAGAAACAACTTTATATTTAGGAGATTTTTATGAAGTGCATACTGTATAAAAAAGCACTTCCACTCATATTATTATCATGCCTTTTGCTTGGTGCATGCGGTAATTCCAAAAATGACAGTGTATCTAAGGAGCCTCTTTCCCATACTTCTACCGAAAAGGGCACCTGGGACTCTGCTCCAAAGGTGCTTACTCCAACTGCCGACGGCACACAAACCTATACATGTGATGTAGCCAGTATCGATGCTTCAAACAGCGGCAGCGGCTATATCATAGTGAATTATCACGGTTCTAATCAAAAGGTCAAGCTTCAGATAACCGGGCCTGACAGTGTCACGTACACCTTTGATCTGCATGGAGGAAATGAAGTGTTTCCTCTGGTTGCTTCAAGTGGTTCATATACTGTAACCGTGTTTGAAAATGTTGAGGGGACACAATATGCCACCGTGCTGTCGCAGGTGATTTCTGTCTCCATCACCGATGAATTCGGACCGTATCTGTACCCTAACCAGTATGTAAATTTCACTGCCGATTCTCCGGCTGTGAAGGAAGGCAGCTCACTGGCGTACTACTGCAGCAGCGATACTGAGGTCGTGGAAAGTGTATACAATTATATCATTTCAAACTTCAAATACGACTATGACAAGGCTAAAAATGTCAAAAGCGGCTATCTGCCTGATGTGGACAAGGTCTTTACCGAAAATACCGGTATATGCTTTGACTATGCGGCAGTCATGGCCACTATGCTAAGGACTCAGGCTATTCCCACACGTTTAGAGGTAGGATATGCCGGTGAAGAATATCATGCCTGGATCAGTACTTATATAAAGGACAAGGGCTGGATAAACGGCATCATCGAGTTTGATGGTACCTCATGGAACATGCTGGATCCAACATTTGCATCTACCAGTGATTCGCCAAAGAAGTTCATAGCACAAAAAAGTGATTACATTACCAAATACGTCTATTAGGAGGACATAAATGTCTAGAAAATCCAAGATTTTAAGCAATGCAGAGCTTTCTGCCTTCTGTCAGCAGATTTCTCTTATCATAGCAGCCGGGCTTCCTACATACTATGGTGTTTCCATATTATGTGATGAAGCACCTGATAAGCAGACACGTGATCTACTTGAGCAGATATATAAGCCAATGGAGCTTGGTGCAACGCTTCACAGTGCACTTAAAGATACAGGATACTTTCCAAAATATATGATAAATATGATACAGCTGGGTGAAGAAACCGGCCGTCTTGAAGAGGTCTTAAACTCACTCTCAAAGTACTATGACCGCGAAGACGAAATAGCTTCAGGCATCAAAAGTGCCGTTGCCTATCCTCTCGTGCTTTCTGCCGTGATGATTGCCGTTATTGTCGTAATGATTGCCAAGGTTTTACCTGTATTTTCACAGATATATGCAGAGCTTGGAAGTGAGCTTACCGGCACTGCTGCCGTGCTCATGAAGCTCAGTGAATACATCAATAGATATTTGCTTGTCATTATAGCTTTCATGCTCTTTGCCGCACTGGTTCTTTTTATATTTTTTAAGACACTCTTCGGAAAAAAGTTTCTTATGAAAACTGCTCTTTCCATGTCAATCGCATCCAGCCGCTTTGCAAACTGCATGTTTTTAGCACTCTCAAGCGGACTCGACACAGACCGTGGTCTTGATCTGGCACAGGCTCTTGTAAACAATCCTGTCCTTGATTCTAAAATAAATGACTGCCGTAAAAATATATCTAACGGCGAGACATTTTCGGAGGCACTGCTGCACTCCAATATTTTTTCAAAGATGTACTCAAGCTGGATTGCAATCGGCAGCAAAACCGGGTCTATGGACGAGGTCATGCAGCATATATGTACATCCTGTGAGGATGACACAGATGCAAGGCTGTCACGATTCATATCAGTGATTGAACCTGCCATGGTTATCCTGCTTTGTATATTCATTGGCTTCATACTAGTATCATTTTTACTCCCACTGCTTGGAATTATATCAAGCATAGGATAGCTTACGGAGGCACAGTATGCTGTTTTTTGTTCAGAAAAAGAAATCAACCATATGGAAATTCATACCAATTGTGCTTTTAGCCGCATGTACTGTTTTGTTTGGTGCTTTCTCTTCAAAGCTGTCAGATGACAATACCAAAAGAAGCAAGAGCACGCTGGAACGCGCCCTCACACGAAGTATCACACAGTGCTATGCTCTTGAGGGAACATACCCTCCGGACATAAATTATCTAACAGACCATTATGGTCTCACATACAACAGCGACTATTATTACATAGACTATCAATACATCGGCTCCAATCTGCGTCCCGATGTGACAATAATAGAGAGGAAATAACCCATGTTCAAGCTAAAATCAAGATCACATCAGGCTGACAGTTTTTTTGTGATGCTGCTGTTTTTTCTTTTTGCGCTGACTGCTTTTATCCTCGTGCTGATTGGCGTAAAGCAATACAAGTCCACTGCCAATGCCATGAATTACAACTACGAGGTACGCACTGTCACATCTTATCTGCGCGAAAAAGTCAGACAGAATGATTCTGACGCTGCAATCAGTGTAGAAACAATAAATGGCACAAAGGCTCTATGTCTGAAAAACACAATAAATGACATCGTGTATAATACCTTCATATACTATTATGACGGTTCTCTAAGAGAGCTCTATGTACAGGATGGTTCCTCATACAGTCTGGACAGCGGACAAAGGATTGTCGAAATCGGGGGACTTGACATGACAGAAACCACCGACAAAATGATTACCGTAACTATCACCGATACATCCGGTGGCACTACCGATACCTACTGCTCCGTCAATTCCGACTAACCATCGTCCGACAATAAATGCAGCAATATCACGTACACCGCTCCACGATATGCCACTCGATGCCACACAAACTTACATACCACAAGGAATAAACCATGATTTCAACAAAGCTTAAACAATCGAAAAACAGAATATTCCTGCTTGAGATTACCATTAATCTGCTGCTTTTTTCAGCTCTTTTGATTGTGGGACTGCTTTTCTTCATAAAGACCCACAAGCTGACAGAAGAAACTCAGGTGCTGCATGAGGCTGTTAATGCATGCAGCAATGCAGCAAGCGCATACGAACAGGAGCATGGCGATTTAAACGCCGTATCATCGCTCTTTAACGGCTCCATCTGTGCAGATGAAAAGCTATTCATTTATCTTGACAAAAGCTATCATCCATGTGATAAGGATGATGCCGCATACAAGGTTATTGTAAGCAGGCTTGGGCAGGATGCCTACGGAGTACAAAAGGCTGACATAGAGTTTATAGCAGCAGACAGCCACTGTGTATACAGCATTACCGCGTGCAGCTATACTGCACTTTCCTCTGATGGAAGGACGGTGAGCACCCCATGAAAAAAAGAAGAGAATTTTCAAATTTCGGTTTTTCGACCATCCTGCTTACCTTTTCCATGATATGCATTGTCACGTTCTCGGCACTCGCCTTTGTCACAGCAAACTCTGACTATAAGCTGAGCAAACGCGTTGCTGATAACAACAGCTCGTATTACCGTGCATGTGAAAATGTATGGGATGAGATATCACAGATTGATGCCATTCTTGCATCCACCTACGAGGGCAGTCCTGATAAAGCAGCATACTATGAGGCCATAAAGACTGCTCTATCATACAACGATACTGCCATAAATAAAAACCTCGCTGAAAATGAATCAAACGGCAAGGTTACCGGTCTGACCTATACCATCACCTGTACTGTAAGCGATACGCAGACTCTCACTGTAAAGCTTGATATCAACTATCCTGTCCACAGGCAGGATGCTTTTTATAAAATAAAACAATGGAAGCTCAATACCGACACAGCTTTCGAGGAAAATGATACACTAAATTTAATTGGAGGAAACTAAAATGGATGTCAAAAAGATATTAAAAGAAGCGACTGACAACGGAGCATCGGATATTTTCATAGTGGCCGGCCGCCCTCTCACATACAAATCAAAGGGAGTAATGGAGTGCCTCAATGAAATCAGAATGATTCCAAAAGAAACCTTTGAATTTGTCACATCAATCTATGCTCTTGCCGAGAGAGATATTTCAAAATTCGAGGAAACCGGAGATGATGACTTTTCCTTCGCTATACCGGGAGTATCGCGTTACAGAGTGAGCACTTTCAAACAGCGTGGCTCTTACTCTGCTGTCATCCGTGTTATCTCATTCACACTGCCAAAGCCAAGCGATTTACATATACCGGACTCTGTTATGGAGCTTGCGGAAACAAACAACGGCATGGTGCTGGTTACCGGCCCAGCCGGAAGCGGTAAATCTACCACACTAGCATGTATTATTGATCAGATCAACCATGAGAAGGAAGAGCATATTATCACTCTTGAGGATCCGCTTGAGTTTTTACATCGTCATGACAAATGTATTGTGTCACAGCGTGAAATCAACACAGATACAGAAAGCTATCTCACTGCACTTCGCGCCGCACTCCGCCAGAGTCCTGACGTCATATTGCTTGGAGAGATGCGAGACTATGAGACCATCAATACAGCTGTCACAGCGGCTGAAACCGGTCACCTCATATTTTCATCACTCCACACAATTGGTGCCGCAAATACCATTGACCGAATAATCGATGCGTTTCCTGCTTCCCAGCAGCACCAGATAGCCATCCAGCTTGCATCTGTGCTGCAGGCTGTTGTCTGCCAGAAGCTTTTACCTGCCACAAACGGTGAGATGGTTCCTGCTTTTGAAATCATGGTACTCACGCCTGCAATAAGGAACTTAATCCGTGAAGGCAAGGTCCATCAGATTGACGGTATCATCTACACCTCTGCAGCTGAGAATATGATTGCAATGGATACAAGCATCTTCAATCTGTACAAGGCCGGTGTAATCAGCAAGCATGTGGCAATCAGCGAGGCTACCAATCCTGAGATGATGTCAAAGAGAATTAATTTAAACTAACTTCATACTTGACGGATATATAAAACCCCGGCATATAAACCATGAAACAGGTTTATATGCCGGGGCTTTTTATTTAGATAAATATGTTAACACAAGCAAATTACCGTTATATATACTTTCGATATTATACGTTAATCTCTGCCTTTACTCCACTCTCATCCTTATGTGCTTCAAGCACCGGATTAACTACATCACGCAGATATACTTCTACCTGACGAGGCGCACGTCCCACATAAAGCTCAGGCTTAAGGTTCTTTTCGATATCAGCCTTTGTCAGTCCAAATGCAGGGTCTGCAGCGATTAAGTCTACGAGGTTATTTTCTTTTCCCTCTTCCTTGACTGTCTTTCCGGCCTGCATTGAGAGCTGTCTGATCTTCTCATGGAGCTCCTGACGATTTCCGCCGTTCTTTACAGCATCCATCATGATGTTCTCTGTTGCCATGAATGGTATCTCTGCCATAAAGTGCTTTTCAATAACCTTTGGATATACTACCAATCCATCCACCACATTGAGGCAGAGGTCAAGGATTCCGTCTATTGCAAGGAAGCCCTCAGGTATTGAAAGACGCTTGTTTGCAGAATCGTCAAGTGTTCTCTCAAACCACTGAGTAGCTGAAGTAATTGCAGGATTCATTACATCTGCAAGAACATATCTTGAAAGAGATGCTATTCTCTCACTTCTCATAGGATTTCTCTTGTATGCCATGGCTGATGAACCTATCTGATTCTTCTCAAACGGCTCCTCTACTTCCTTAAGATGCTGGAGCAGTCTGATATCGTTTGACATCTTTGTAGCTGATGCAGCAATGCCTGCGAGCACATTTACCACTCTTGTATCTACCTTACGGGAATATGTCTGGCCTGACACCGGATAACAATCCTTAAAGCCCATCTTCTTTGCAATCATCGGATCTATCTTGTCTATTGTCTCATTGTCTCCGTCGAAGAGCTCAAGGAAGCTGGCCTGTGTTCCTGTAGTACCCTTTGAGCCAAGGAGCTTTAATGTGCCCTGCACATACTCTAAATCCTCGAGATCCAGCATAAACTCATTCAGCCACAGTGTGGCACGCTTTCCAACTGTTGTCGGCTGTGCCGGCTGGAAATGTGTAAATGCAAGAGTTGGCTGATTCTTATACTTATCAGCAAAATTTGCAAGCTCTGCAATAACACTTATAAGCTTTTTGTGAACAAGCTTTAATGCTTCATTCATGATGATGATATCTGTATTGTCACCTACATAGCATGAGGTTGCTCCAAGATGTATAATTCCTGCTGCCTTAGGGCACTGCTGTCCATATGCATAGACATGGCTCATTACATCGTGACGCACAAGCTTCTCACGCTCCTTTGCCACATCATAATTGATGTCATCCACATGTGCCTTTAATTCATCAATCTGTTCCTGTGTGATAACCGGCTTGCCATCCTGTGAAAGCCCAAGCTCCATCTCAGTCTCTGCAAGAGCAATCCAGAGCTTTCTCCAAGTGGTAAATTTCATATCCTGCGAAAAAATATACTGCATCTCTTTGCTGGCATAGCGCTCAGAAAGAGGACTTGTGTATCTGTCTGTACTCATATTCTCTCCTTTATTAGCGATTAAGCATTTTTCTCTCGAGGTCTATTTCTTTATCAAAATACTCGCCTCTGATATCATCCTTCGGTGGCTCCATCGGATATTTTCCTGTGAAACAGCCCATGCAGATTGGCAATCCCTCTACCATCTCATGAAGTCTGTCAATTCCAAGGTAGCCTAAAGAATCTGCACCTATAATCTGTCTGATATCCTCAATAGTCCTGTTGTAAGCGATAAGCTGCTCTCTTGCAGGAATATCTGTACCGAAATAGCAAGGCCATAAGAATGGCGGTGAACTGATGCGCACATGTACCTCTGTGGCACCCGCCTCTCTTAACATACGCACTATTCTGTCTGAGGTTGTTCCTCGCACAATTGAATCATCAATCATAACAACTCTCTTGCCCTTAACAGCCTCCTTTAATACATTGAGCTTTATCTGCACGCTTGATTCACGGCTTGACTGCTTAGGCTTGATAAATGTCCTGCCGACATAACCGTTCTTGACAAATGCTGTGCCATATGGAATGCCCGACTCAAGTGAATAACCAAGAGCAGCGGCATTTCCTGACTCCGGTACTCCTGTCACGATATCAGCCTCAACCGGTGAATCCATTGCAAGGAATCTGCCAGCCTTGATACGGCTGCTATACACGCTTACTCCGTCAATATGGCTGTCAGGTCTTGCGAAATAAATGTATTCAAACACGCATCTGGCCTGTTTTTCAGGGGCAAGTGCCATAGTCATATCAGACTCAATGCCCTTTTCAGGAGTGATGGTGATAACCTCTCCCGGCTCTATATCCCTGACAAACTCTGCACCGATTGTATCAAGTGCACAGGTCTCGGATGTAACGATATATGCATTGTCTCTTTTTCCGATGCAAAGAGGCTTAAAACCAAATGGGTCTCTGGCTGCAATAAGCTTTCTCGGGCTCTCAACCACAAGTGCATAGGCTCCCTTAAGCTTCTGGCAGGCACGTCTGACCGCCTCCTCCGCTGTTTTTGAGTTAAGACGCTCTCTGGCGATATGATAAGCTATAACCTCAGAGTCGATTGTGGTCTGGAAAATTGCTCCTGTATACTCAAGCTCCTTGCGAAGCTCCTTTGCGTTAATGAGGTTTCCGTTGTGTGCCATGGCAAGTGTGCCCTTGACATAATTTAATACGAGAGGCTGTGCATTCTCACGTGTTGATGAGCCTGCTGTTGAATAGCGCACATGTCCCACTCCGATATCACCCTTCATAGGCTCTAAAATATCAGGAGTAAATACCTCATTTACAAGGCCCATACCCTTGTGTGTGGTCACCTTTCCCTTTGGTCCGTGTGTATCACTCACTGCAATACCACAGCTTTCCTGTCCTCTGTGCTGAAGCGCAAAAAGGCCATAATAGATAGTGGATGCGACATTTCCTCCATCAAAATCATACATGCCGAACACACCACACTCCTCATGAAGCTCATCAAATACATGGTTATGCTCGTCAATATCAGAACACCTTTTTAATTTTGTACCGGTATGACTTTTTGTATCTATACTAGTATTTATATACTGATTTAAGTTATTGTCCTGGTTCATAATATCTCCGTTTATAATTGCGAAATAGTAACGCGGAATAAATAATATATTAGCGGCTGAATTTGCTTCCTGTAAGAAGCTCAAATGCCTCTTTATATTTCTCTACAGTCTTCACAACAACCTCATCAGGTAAAAGAAGGTCATTGTCCGGATTTGCCTTGAGCCAGTCTCTTACATACTGCTTGTCAAATGAAGGCTGTCCCTGTCCAGGCTTATATCCATCAAGTGGCCAGAAGCGTGAGCTGTCAGGTGTGAGCATCTCATCGGCAAGCACTACCTCACCCTGCTCATTTAAGCCAAACTCAAACTTGGTATCTGCGATGATGATGCCCTTTGTTAGAGCATACTCTGCACATTTCTTGTAGAGAGCAATTGTATAATCGCGAATCTTCTCTGCGTACTCTCTGCCCTTCTCAGGATAAATCTTCTCTAATACTTCTACTGATTTTTCGAATGAGATATTCTCATCATGATCTCCAAGATCAGCCTTGGTAGATGGTGTATAAATAGGCTCAGGGAGCTTATCAGACTCAACAAGTCCCTCCGGAAGTCTGATTCCGCAGACTGTACCGTTCTCCTTGTAGCTTGCCCAGCCGCTTCCTGTGATATATCCACGAACTATACACTCGATTGGAAGCATCTCAAGCTTCTTGCAGAGCATGCTGTTTCCGTTGAACCTGTCCTGACCGAAGAACTCCGGCATATCCTTTGCGTCTACTGAAATCATATGGTTAGGAACAACATCCTTTGTGAATTCAAACCAGAACTTAGACATCTGTGTGAGGATGGCTCCCTTGTCTGTAATTTTATTCTTTAAAATATGGTCAAAAGCGGAAATACGATCTGTTGCGACCATAATAAGGCTGTCCCCGTTATCATATACTTCTCTTACTTTTCCTTCTTTGAATGGTTTAAATTCCTGCATGATTGTCCTCCATCTTATGTGTAATTTATTTTACAAATCAAATGCTACCCTTAAATTATATACCAGCTCAATTTGTAAAGTCAACGTATATTATAAGTTTTTTTAAATAATTTTACGTCATTTATAAGCAATTCTTATATTTATTATTATATCTTTAATATATCAAAACAAAAGCTCCGGTTCAAACCCTTTGTCTGCGCCGGAGCCTATATAATACAAATTTTATTTAACGATAAGTGACTTTCCTGTCATCTCTTTTGGCTGTGGAAGTCCCATAATCTCAAGCAGTGTTGGAGCGATATCTGCAAGACATCCGCCCTCACGAAGCTTGTAAGAAGGGTCAGCGTTTACAAGAATGAAAGGAACAGGATTGGTTGTATGAGCTGTATGAGGTTTTCCTGTCTCATAATCAATCATCTTCTCTGCGTTTCCGTGGTCAGCACAGATGAATAATACTCCATCCACATCCTTGATTGCCTGCACTGCATCACCTACGAGTGAATCAACTCTCTCAACAGCCTTTACAGCAGCCGGAATCACACCTGTATGTCCAACCATGTCAGGGTTAGCAAAGTTGATGATAATAACATCATACTTATCTGACTTGATAGCCTCAACAAGATCCATTCCAACCTCAGGAGCGCTCATCTCAGGCTTTAAGTCATATGTTGCAACATCCTTAGGACTGTTTACAAGAAGACGTGCCTCATCGATATTCGGCTCCTCTACTCCACCGTTGAAGAAGAAGGTTACGTGTGCATACTTCTCTGTCTCTGCGAGACGAAGCTGTTTCTTGCCATTTGCTGCAAGATACTCACCAAATGTATTCTTGATTTCTTCCTTCTCAAAAGCGATAAGCTTGTTAGGAATTGACTCGTCATAATCCTTGAAGCATACAAATGTTGTCTTAAGGAATGGACGCTCAAAGCCGGTAAACTTATCATCGCAAAATGCTCTTGTCATCTCACGAGCACGGTCCGGACGGAAGTTGAAGAAGATAACAGAATCATTGTCCTTTACAACCGATACCGGTGTGCCATCCTCGTTTGTGATAACTGTAGGAAGCACAAACTCATCTGTAACGTCATTTGCGTATGACTCCTCCATAGCCTTTACAGGGCATGTAGCTTTTACGCCTTCACCCTTAGTGAGTGAATCATAAGCCTTCTGCACACGATCCCAGTTGTTATCTCTGTCCATTGCATAGTAACGTCCTGAAAGAGATGCAATCTTTCCTACACCAATTTCCTTCATCTTGGCGAGAAGCTGCTCGATATAGTCCTTGCCTGATGCAGGAGGTGTATCACGACCATCAAGGAATGCGTGTACATATACTCTGTCAAAATTCTCTTTCTTGCAAAGCTCAAGAAGTCCGTAAAGATGCTCGATATGGCTGTGAACTCCACCATCAGAAAGAAGTCCCCAAAGATGCAGATCGGAGTCATTCTTCTTGCAGTTTTCGATTGCAGAAATTAATACCTTGTTCTTGAAGAAATCACCATCAGCAATTGCCTTTGTGATTCTTGTAAGATCCTGATATATGATACGGCCTGCGCCGATATTCATATGTCCTACCTCAGAGTTTCCCATCTGTCCGTCAGGAAGTCCAACTGCAAGACCTGAAGCTGCGCCCTTTACAAAAGGACACTCTGCCATCAATTTATCCATAACAGGGGTATTTGCCATAGCTATGGCATTTCCCTCTTTGTGGTCACTTAAGCCGTAACCATCAAGTACCATTAATACTACCGGTTTCTTACTCATTTATATTTCCTCTATTCTTCATATGAGGCTTGCAAAATGCTCTATTACAGTGACATATGCAAGCCCGCAAAAAATTTCATTACATAATAAATGCCACTAAATGCAGCTAAGCTGGTGAATTTAGTGACATTTAGTTATTGTGATTGTCAAATCAAATATTAAATTATGATTTAATAATTACTTGTAGTTTACGATCTTTCCAAAATCAGCCTTGAGTGAAGCGCCACCAACTAATCCACCGTCGATGTCAGGCTTTGCAAAAAGCTCTGCTGCATTTCCTGCATTTACAGATCCGCCGTACTGGATACGAACTGAATCTGCTGTAGCCTGATCATAGATCTCAGCTACGCACTCACGGATTGCACCGCAAACCTCCTGAGCCTGGTCAGAAGTAGCTGTCTTTCCTGTTCCGATTGCCCAGATTGGCTCGTAAGCGATAACCATGTTTGCAACATCTGATGCAGCAACACCTGCGAGATCTGACTTAATCTGAAGTCTGATCCAGTCAAGTGTAACACCGCTCTCTCTCTGCTCAAGTGTCTCACCACAGCAAAGGATTGGTGTAAGTCCAGCCTCGATAGCCTTCTTTACCTTCTTGTTGAGAAGTGCGTCATCCTCTTTGAAGTAATCTCTTCTCTCTGAATGTCCGATGATAACATACTTAACACCTGCATCAAGAAGCATCTCTGCTGAGATTTCTCCTGTGTAAGCACCCTTCTCCTCGAAGTACATATTCTCTGCTCCAACAGCAACATTTGTACCCTTTAATGCTTCTACAACAGGTACGATGTCGATTGCAGGTACACAGTAAACAACTTCAACATCATCTGAAACTACGAGTGGTTTTAACTCTTCTACTAATTTAACAGCCTGGCTTGGAGTCATGTTCATCTTCCAGTTGCCGGCTACAATTTTCTTTCTTGCCATTTTATATCTCCTTGTATTTGTATACAAATATTTTTTGCCTACGGCTCGATTTCATTAAGCTGCTTTCGGCTTATTTATCATCAGCACAAGCTACGCCAGGAAGCTCCTTGCCCTCAAGGAACTCAAGGGAAGCACCGCCACCTGTTGAGATGTGGCTCATCTTGTCGCCAAGTCCCATCTGGTTAACTGCTGCAGCTGAATCTCCACCACCGATGATTGTGATGGCATCTGATTTAGCAAGTGCCTCTGCTACTGCAAGTGTACCTGCTGCAAGTGTCGGGTTCTCAAATACACCCATTGGTCCGTTCCATACAACAGTCTTTGCTGATGCAACAGCGTCAGCGAAAAGCTCACGTGTCTTAGGTCCGATATCACAGCCCTCACGGTCTGCAGGCATCTTGTCATAATCATATGTCTCTGTCTCTACAGGAGCATCGATTGGATTTGGGAAATCCTTGATTGTAACTGCATCAACAGGAAGAAGAATCTTCTTTCCAAGTTTCTCTGCTTTTGCAAGCATCTCTTTACAGTAATCAATCTTTGTCTCATCAAGCATTGAGATACCAATCTCATAGCCCTGTGCTTTAAGGAATGTGTATGCCATTCCACCACCGATGATAAGTGTATCAGCCTTCTCGAGGAGATTGTCGATAACATTGAGCTTGTCAGCTACTTTAGCTCCACCAAGAATAGCTACGAAAGGACGTACAGGATTCTCTACTGCCTTGCCAAGGAAGTCAATTTCCTTCTGCATAAGGTATCCAACAACATTCTCTCCACCCTTAGCTGTGATGAACTTTGTAACACCTGCTACAGAAGCATGTGCTCTATGAGCAGAACCGAAAGCGTCACATACATATACATCAGCAAGGTCAGCAAGCTCTTTTGCGAATGCATCTCCGGCTTCCTGTGGCTTTGTCTCCTCTTTGCCTCTGAAACGTGTATTCTGAAGAAGAACTACATCTCCCTCTTTCATCTCTGAAACAGCCTTTGTTGCAGCCTCTCCTGTTACGTTGTAGTCAGCTACAAATGTAACCTTCTGTCCAAGCTTAGCCTCAAGAGCTGCAGCTACAGGAGCAAGTGACTCACCCTCGTTTGGTCCGTTTTTAACTTTTCCAAGGTGTGAGCAAAGGATAACCTTTCCACCGTCCTTGATTAATTTCTGGATTGTTGGAAGAGCTCCGTTGATACGGTTCTCATCTGTGATTTTTCCGTCCTTAAGTGGTACGTTGAAGTCACATCTAACGAGAACTCTCTTGCCTTTTACGTTGATATCATCAATTGATTTCTTGTTTAATGACATAATATGTCCTCCCTTATTTCAAGGCATAAGCCATGTGGCCATGCCATATTGTGCATATTAAAAAATATAATTAATTCTACAATTCACAGATATTCAAAAGAAATAGCCATGCTTTAAAAAAGAGGCGCGGTTCAATTAAGACCGCGCCCCTTGAGTAGTCTTGAGATATACTGTTCTTGTGGGTACAAGAATTAAGCTAACTCTGAGAAGTACTTGATTGTACGAACCATCTGAGATGTGTAGCTGTTCTCGTTATCATACCAAGAAACAACCTGTACCTCGTACAGATCGTCAGAAACCTGGTTAACCATTGTCTGTGTTGCATCGAATAATGAACCAAATCTCATTCCAACGATATCTGAAGATACGATCTCATCCTCGTTGTATCCGAATGACTCGTTAGCTGCTGCCTTCATAGCTGCGTTGATATCCTCTTTTGTAACGCCTGCTTTCTTAACAACTGCTGTAAGGATTGTTGTAGATCCTGTTGGTGTAGGAACACGCTGTGCAGATCCGATTAACTTTCCGTTTAACTCTGGGATAACAAGGCCGATTGCCTTAGCTGCTCCTGTTGAGTTAGGAACGATATTAACTGCTGCTGCACGTGAACGACGAAGGTCTCCCTTTCTCTGTGGTCCGTCAAGAGTCATCTGATCTCCTGTGTAAGCATGGATTGTTACCATGATACCAGACTGGATTGGAGCGTACTTGTTAAGTGCATCTGCCATTGGTGCTAAGCAGTTTGTTGTACAAGAAGCTGCTGAGATGATTGTATCAGAAGCCTTAAGTGTCTCATGGTTTGTATTGTAAACGATTGTAGGAAGGTCATTTCCTGCTGGTGCAGAGATAACTACCTTACGAGCTCCAGCATTGATATGAGCCTGAGCCTTCTCTTTTGATGTATAGAATCCAGAGCACTCAAGTACAACGTCAACCTTTAACTCTCCCCATGGGCAATTGTTTGCATCTGGGAATGCGTAAATTTTGATTTCCTTACCACAAACTGTGATAGAATCATCGCTTGCAGAAACCTCATCTGCATGCTCGTATTTACCCTGTGATGAATCATACTTTAATAAGTGTGCTAACATTTTTGGGCTTGTTAAGTCGTTGATAGCTACTACCTCGTATCCCTCAGCTCCAAACATCTGTCTGAAAGCAAGACGTCCGATACGACCAAATCCGTTGATTGCTACTCTTACTGCCATTTTAATTCCTCCTAGAATTGTAAAAAGTATTTTTAGGGACATGCCCTAAGATGCTTTTATTATAGCGAATAATTCTCAAAGGTTCAAGTACTTTATTTGCGTTTGTTAAAATTTTCACTAAATATTTTCATTTACACACATTTTTTATCATTCTTCACAATTTTTCTTTTTAGATATTGCACTTTATTATAATCTCGGCTACACTTAATTAATTGCTGTAATTCGCACTTTCCGGCCGCCAGCAGCAGACAATTATAAATCATGTAACTTATATAGTTTTTTAACAACAATACATCAATTTTACGGAGGTATTTATATGTGGGATCAGCACATGCACTGCATGTTTTCGGGTGACAGCGATGCCGACCCGGTATTGATGATAAAATCAGCAATCAACAAAGGGCTGGACGGCATCTGCTTTACAGACCATCTGGACTATGACTATAAAGAGGAGCCCGGGCTTTTCGACCTTGATATAGCAGCATATGAAAAGCGCATCAAAAGACTTGCAATTGCTCTTAAAGAAAAGGGCTGCCCGGTAAATATCCACTGGGGCATTGAAATCGGTTTACAGCCTCATATTACAGACAAAAATAATGAGGTCACCAAAAAATATCCGTTTGACCTCGTGATTGGCTCAAGCCATGTGGTAAACGGCATTGACCCATACTACCCTGTATTTTACAAAGGCAAGACAGAGCACGAAGCCTACACCGAATACTTTGAATCGATACTTGACAATCTGCACTCCGGCGCGGATTTTGATGTGTACGGTCACATCGACTACGTGGTCAGATACGGTCCTGACAAAAATAAATACTATTCATATGAAAAGTATGCCGACATAATTGATGCTATATTAAAGGAAATTATCTCACAGGGAAAAGGCATCGAGCTCAATACCGCCGGCTTTAAATACGGGCTTGGCCACCCAAATCCGACCGAAGATGTGCTAAAGCGCTATCATGAGCTTGGCGGGGAAATAATCACAGTCGGAGCAGATGCCCACAAGCCCGAGCATGTGGCATATGATTTTGACAAGGTTTCAAATATCCTCAAGGATGCCGGGTTTATGTACTATACAGTATTTGAAAACCGCGTTCCTGCTTTCATCAAATTATAGCCCAGCCTTAAAGGCTTACGTTGTCATTCTATCTAACTATTAAACCTCACATGCATTCGCAAATGTCAAAAATAGGAGCCACCTGATCTACATTTTACATCAAGTGGCTCCTAAAGCATTGGTTCCGTAAGCTTCACTGTATAACCTCCAAGTTCCGCTTTCGCTATATGAATTTGTTTTGGCATTTCCATATTGCTTTGCTATAAATCTGATTCTGTTTATGACAGGATTCTTATTCTTTTAGCTTAGCTATGGACCTCTACCCTTCTTCATAAAATCACTCCTTTTGGTTACATTATCTATGTAAACTCTTATGAGAGATTCTATCTTTCACTTTTAATCTACAAGAACTTTTTCAACGATATTATTTATTTGCTAATATATCTGTGCGATTACTGCTCTTCGGCTCGCCCTACAGATTTAAATATTCCGTTCAATCATCCTTATAGTACTTTGACTTAAATTATGTAATCCCCATTGGACTGTACCTCCTGTGTTTTATTTTTGTTCCTTTCGTATCTCTTTTTGTTGATTTAAGATTACACCAATTTCACCTATTTGTCAATATATTTTTTGATAATTTTCATTTTTATTTTAAATTGTCTGATATTTTATATATTTTTTGTTTTGTTTACACATTTCTTGCAATTCAATCACATAATTAAAGGGGGCAAAATATCTTTGCCCCCTCATGCCATCATTTATCATTTATCATTCTTCATCCTGTAATCAATACACCTGTTCAGGTAATCGACATAATCCGGATTCTTGCACATACCCTTGCCTGCCACGTCGGAAATCTTTGCCACATCCATGCCGTTACACTTGGTGGTCTTCATAACTATGTTGAGTGCTTCCTCATCAGTGTCGTTACTGATAAAGGTTCCTATACCGAATGCAACCTTTGCCTTATCCTTGAAATAATCATACAATGCAGTCGCACGCTCGAAATCCAGGCTGTCGCTGAACAAAAGTGTCTTTGTCCTTGGATTGATTCCCAGACTGTTGTAGTGGGCTATCATCTTGTCTCCCCACTCGTACGGATCTCCGCTATCATGACGCACTCCCGAAAAAAGTGTCGCATAGGTGAGCTGAAAATCACGCAGGAAGCAGTCTGTTGTTATGGTGTCAGTAAGCGCAATACCGTTTAATATACCATACTCCTTAACCCATGCATCGAGTGCGTACCAGTTTGAATATGCCGGATTATGCTTGTGATTGCCCTGTCCTGTACACATAATCCACTCATGAGCCATTGTTCCCACCGGCTTTAAATTGAATTTCTTCGCAAGATATACGTTTGATGTACCAATAAAGTGTGAATCTGCTGGCAGCTCAACCTCTGCGATTGCCTTTACAGCCATCTCCTGCGCCTCAGCAGACAGACGGCGTCTTAGTCCAAATTCACTGAAATCGCTAAGCCTGTAGGTATCCTCCTCGAGCAGACGCACCTTCTCATCAAGCCTGCGCTTAAACTGCTTAAGCAGCACATCATAATCATATGCCATACGGAAGTACACTTCATTTACAATAGCAAGCACCGGAATCTCATACATCGAAGTATTAAGCCACGTGCCGGCTGCATCGATTGCCAGCCCACACGGTGCATCTGTTGTGATGGTAAACTCCTCATATCTTGGCTGCCAGAGTCTTAAAAAATCAACATATGTGCCCTTTATCCAGGTGATGTTATCAAGATATTCAAGCTCTTCCTCCGTAAAACGAAGCTGACAGAAGGCCTGCACCTGTTCCTTTATCTCCTCGACCATCTCATCTGTAAAATGCACGTCTTTATTTCTGCACTTGAAGGTCCATGTCGTTTTATAGCTTGTGAACTGATGGAAAATCGTCTGTCCCATGCTGAATTTATACATATCAGTCTCAAGGAGGCTGTTTATTATTTGTGGCAATCTCATCTGTTTTATGTCCTCTTTTCTTTCAAACCATTTACTACCGGTAATTTTAGTCTTGATTTTACCACTGCGACTATCAAATATCAAGCAGACGCACATGTTAATTACCTTCACCAAAAATGAAATTTTAAATTCCACCACCACATTGGGCATGCGGACATTTTTTTAGACCGCTATGCCTATACTCCTTCTATAATCTAGA
>ENA-OPCK01000454-OPCK01000454.1-human-gut-metagenome-genome-assembly--contig:-NODE-454-length-21637-cov-6.216060_pt1 | contig 21637 bp, 8 predicted proteins | sample MGYA00241249_ERZ501478 | MGnify/ENA primary metagenome ERZ501478 (study PRJEB25962, sample SAMEA2042629) | human gut metagenome | biome: human gut; feature: human-associated habitat; material: faeces...
GACTTGGTGGGACTGCGATTTTGTTTCATTGCCTTGAAAGTTTTTGAAGTTGATACTGCTTCACCTTGTCAGTTGCTGACGGTGATAATGTCTGTTGAAGACGGTGCAAAATTACGATATAGAACAACCGAATGCAAATCCATTCATAAGCGTTTACAATCCATTCATAAACCATTCATAATCCGTTCATAACCGTTCACAAAAACTAACGAATAACGCAGAGCGATACTGCAACGGGGAACAAAAATGTTTCGAACTTTTATAAATCTAACACACGAAGTATATAGCTTAACTGTATAAATCTCCATAGATGACACTAATTTTCTTTACATGCTCTCTTTTTAGAAAATTCTGAGGAGAAGTGGAAAAGTGAAAACGTCATTTCGTCATTACGTCATTTCGTCATTAGGTGGGAGACTCTTGCATGAACCTGGGAGTATCATGTTGTTTACCTCTCGGCAGGATTGCTCAAGGCGAAATGTTGTGATACGTTGTACTTGTTGTTCGTTTTGTTTTCCCCACTTAGCAGGCAGCATCGAAACAACGCAAACAACCCTATCACTCCATTTTCCGGATGAACCAACAAATTGGCGAGTCATCATGAAGGACTTTGGAACCCTCTCCCCTATCTCGACTCATCCATTGGCGGAAGCGGGCAGCTGGGATTGAGCGACGTCGTAATGACGAAATGACGTTTTCGATTTCTGATCACAGAGACAAGAAGGAAGAAGGGAAGGAAAGCGCACATCCGTGGATGATGCGGCAGAAGTAAAGAAAAGATCCGCCAGCGAGCCTCCAAAAGGGAAGCAGACTGGCGGACCTTGTTATAGGATAGGAACGGCGAGAGGGGTTCGAAAGTCTATCTGAGACTTATCTTACCACTACCTTCTTGCCTCCCACGACATAGACGCCCTTGGGGAAACGGTGGAGGTCGGAACGAACGCCAACACGCTGTCCTTGAAGGTTATAGACCGGTTGGCAATCGGCAGCAACAGGGCTGGACTGAACCGTCGTAATGCCCGTGAAGATGAGTTCGCTACTCGTGGTCAGGGCCGACTCGCCGCCAGCGAAGACCGCCGTGACGGCATACTGGTGGCGACCCCACGGCATCTGATCCTCGCTGAAGGACGTGGCGTCGGCGGGCAGACTCTCGATCAACTCACGATCGCGATAGACATTGAAGCCCTCCAAGAGGCCGTAGCCTGCAAGATAGCTGATGTCGTCGATGAGGAGGCCGTCGAAGGGCGCACCCTCGGTGGTGTTGCGGATGGCAAAATACTGCGCACCCGCAGGCACATCGAAGGCATATTCGCCCCAGTGGCTGTCCTCCTGTTTGAAACTATTGACCCGCGTGAAATCATCGGGCTTGAGTCCGGTGGTGGAGTAGAGCACCTCGAAGGTGGCATAGTAGCGGAGGTTGGTGGGGTCTGGCTCTGTATCGTTGGCATAGAACTTAATGGTCTGCGCCTCGCCCGAGAGCATCGGCGAGAAGAGCCAGTCGTCGCTGTCGATGAGCGAATAGTCCTTGGCGCGGCTGTAGCGGGCCATGAGACAGCGGTCGCCGCTATGGGGCTTCAGCGAGTAGTTGTAGCCCGTGATGCCGTCCTGGATGGAGTCGGGGACGAAGACGATATAGACGTAGGGCTCGCCCTCGTGCTCAAACGGCATACCCATGGCACCCCAAAGCCATCCAGTCTCGCCCTTGTTGGAGGAGTAGGTGGTCCAGGGACCGATCTTGTCGATGGTCCAGGCAGGATAGCTATCGAAGGTCTCCTTGGTCGGGATGCTGGCGGCAGCAGGCGCAACCCAAGAGATCGTGACAGCGTCGCCCTGCTGGCTGCCCGAAACCTGATTGGGAGCGGGGACGGGCGACTCGCCGACCGTCACTTGCTGCAAAGCGGTGTTGTTGGTGCGGTCCTCATCGGCCTCATAGGAGACCGTAGCCGTCAGGGTCAGTTCACTGCCCTCCATGGAGACCGGGAGGACGACACGAGCGGGAATGGTATGGGTGGCAAGCGAGGCAAGCGGTGTGTCGAAAGTCTCGCTATAGAGCACTTCATCGGCCACAGCGAGACGGACGGCATAGTGGGAAGCGTCCTTCGTACCGTGGTTTTCGACGGCCAGCGTCACCTCGACGGGAAGACCCTTCTCCACGTGCTGCGGAGCGGCCATGGCGACAGAAAGGTCATTGGCCAGGACTCCACGCACACAGACGTCGTCGAGACGGATGGCATGGTAGATGGGAGCCGTGGCACGGAAACCAATGATGACATAGGGAGCGGAGGCATACTTGGCCGGGATGGAGAAGGCCGTGCGCTGCCATCCGCTGGCGCTGATGCTCTGGTAATCGACGACACCGATGGTCTCCTCGGCAGAACCCGGCTGGCGCACCGTGACTTCGACGCGGTCGGTGCTATTGGCCGTGGCATTGTGGCTGAAGACCACCTCGGCGTCCTGCGTGCCCGCAAGGGCGATCTTGCCGGAATAGAGTTCGGCTGCCACGTCGGGATTGTAGGACGTGAACATCATGCAGTGGGCGTCGCCATCAGAAGCCTGTTGGCCGTTGCGCACGAACTGATTGTTGCCAGCATCGACGGGAATCCACCACAGACTCTTGTCGCTGGCGGGAGCAAAGCCCGCACGATAGGGTGCGCCAGCGATGACGGCCGGAGCAAAGGCGCGGTTGCCCTCCCCTGCCCCATTAAGGGCCGAGACAGCAAAATGGCGAAGCGTCTGCGGGCCGCTCTTGTTCAGGCTGACCTCGTAGGAAGCGTCCGTGAGTCCCTCCTCGACCGACTGCCAAGGCTCCAGGATCTCGTCGGCGTCATACTCATAGACATTGTAGGTGAGACCCTCGGAGAGAACGACACCCTCGTGGGCTCCTTTGGCGGAAGGCGCAGTCCAGGCGATGCGGGCACCCTGCTGCGTGTCGGTGGTGGTCAGGTTGCGAGGCTCGGCAGGCTGATCGAGACCAACCCATACCGAGACCGTGGCCTTGCGGCCCGCACCCTGTTGCGTGTAGCCCGTGACGGTGTAGCGATTCAAGCCCTGCTGCGGCGTGGTATCGTCCCAGGAGAGAGTCTGACCAGGCGTGCAAGAGGTGAAGGTATGGACGGCCGCACCATCACGCTCTACGACTATCTTGGTGATGGCACCGAGCGATCCGCCCTGGACGGTCTTCGTCGGAACAGTGAAGGAAAGCGTGGAGTGTAGGCGGGCCTGGGCGTCGGGGACAACACGAAGACTGCGCACGGAGTCGGGACCCTGGACATGGCCCTCGTCGGCAATGGTGATATCATCGATGAGTACCTTGGCCGTGCCCGCGGGACTGAGAGCGTGGATGCCGAGATAGATGGTCTGATCCTTAGCCGAAGTGATCTCCTTGCCATAAGGCTGGAAGACGGCGCCCGAGAGCGTTGTCTGGCCGATGACCTCGTTGGTAAGGGCCGAGACATTGTCCTGGTTGCCCCACTTGGCCTCGATCATCTCATTGTAATAGACGAGAGAGTTGCGGGCCTTGAAGGAGAGCGTATAGACATGGTTGGCCTGGAGGTGGATGGGGGGCGAGACGAGCCAGTCGTCGGCAGCGCGGCCGAGATTGGCCTCATACTGCGCGCACTGGAGCACCTCATGCCACTTCCAGGTGTAGTTGTCGTTGTTGGCATTGATGACCTTATAGAGATTGAAGGCATCCTGGGTGTCGAAGGTCTCGGTGTAGGTGGGTTCAATGCTGCTGCCGTAGCGCACGGCATTGGTATTGGCAGGTTGACTGCGCTTCGTGCCGTTGATGGCTGTGATGGCATAGATATAGTTGCCAAGCTGGTCGGGGAGCTGTTCGCTCAGGCTACGGTTCTCCGTAGAGGAGGCCACGGTGACGGTGCCAGGATAGCGCACCACATCGTAGGTGAGCGGGCCCACATAGCCGTCGTTGACACCACGCTGGGGCGCACCCCAGGTGACGGTGGCCTGACCACTGGCAGAGATGGTGAGGCGGGCGGAGGTGGGCGGCAGGGGCTCGTCGAAGCCGACATACTGCGTCTTGCGTACCACGGGGGCGGAGCCCGCCTCGTTGGCGATCTGGAGACGGAAGTAGGTCGTACCCTCGCGGACGCTCACAGGCGCGCTGACCTGCTGGCCGGGCGTGGCTGTGCCCGAGGCGATAGTGCGCTGGTTGGCCTTGACGGTGTAGCTGACGTTGCCCGAGAGCGACGATCCGCCATAGGTCTTGGTCGGGACGGTGAAGCTGGCCGTGCCCGAGATGGACCCACCGTCGAAAGCGATGCGGAAGTCGGTGACGGCGGCAGGGGCAGCAGCGGGGGGCGTGGCGTTGGGAATGCCCATGCCGAGGATCTGCTCGTTGTGGGGCATGTCTGCAATGAGGGTGGCAGCACCCGAAGCAAGATCGACGGTGTAGAGAGCTGCATGCTTGTCCTTGTCGATGCAGGCCCAGTAGAAGACGTCGTCGTCCTGGTCGATCTCACCGCTTTGGCCGTAGCTCTGGCGCGAACTCTCGGCCACGCTGACGCCCGTGGCGCCGATCAGGCGCTCCTCGCCAGTCTCGGTGTCGATACGGTAGAGGTTGCCATCGGTGGCCACACCATAGACAACCTCGTAGGAGGTGACGCCGAGGGCGACATACTTGTGCTGCGACTCGGCGATGGTAGTACGCTCCATGGCGTCGTAGTCGATGACGCCAAACTCAAAGCCGCTGAGGGCATTGTTGTAGAACTGGCCATAGACCTTGCCCGTGGCGCGGCTGGAGGCCGTCTCGGTAGCGATGAGCGTGGGGTCGGACACCAGGGTAGGCACAATGGTGGAGTGCCACTTGCCGTCAGTGCTAAACTGATAGTGGGTGACCTTCAGCATATTTTCCTCCTTGACGTAGTGGACCGCGTCGTAGAATCCGTCGTGGAGCGCGCCGCCACCATTGGGCGACATCATATGGACCGCATCGACGAGCAGGTCGGCGAAGGTGGGGTTGCTGCCTGCCGTGAAGGCCATGAAGCCATAGTCGGCGCTGCTGGTAGGCCAGTCGGTGCAGGAGCCCATATAGCCCCAGAGGGTTCGCTGAGCCGCCGTGCCGGCTGCCTGGAGGGGGAAATGCCACGTGGGGGCATGGGTGTCCTGGGCTAAGGCTGGCGGAGCGACAAGAAACAGCGATAGGGCAGAAAGGAATAATTGTCGGATCGGTTTCATTCGTGTTGTCTTTTGATAGGTGAATATATCGGAAGCCGCAGTAGGCAAAGATACAGGCAGAGCCAGGAGGAAAGCACCACGGCCTTCCATCCTGCCTCTATGAGAGAAATTCTTCGTCCTCCTCGCCACGAGGACGCGAGGACGAGGAAATACTTAGCGGACCACCACCTTTTGGACGAAACTGTGGTGGCCGGCGGTGGCGCGCAGGATGTAAAGGCCAGCCTGGAGATGGTCGGCGGAGACCTGCTTGCCGCTAGCGTCATAGACGCTGACGGTGCCACGGAAGCCGTTGAGGTTCAACTGGCCATTGCTGACGGTGAAGATGGGCACATCCTGCTGGCGCGTCTCGCGGATGGCGCTGACGGGCGCCTCAGCATCGATCTCACACTTGGCAGCATTGACGATATGGCCCGAGATGCCGTCGATGAGGAGGCAGACCAACTCGACATTGTCCTTGTTCTGGACCGTCGTGGGCATTTCAAGATCTCTGAAGCTCTCCACATCCTCTTCTTCCTCCACGCTCTTGGGCACACTGTTGGCGAAACCGTCGAAAGAGTAGTTCATGCGGGCCACGTGGTTCATCTCCGTGTCCTTGTAGTAGCCCTTCTGGTAGGCGATCATGCCACTCTCGAGGAGCACATAAGAAAGACGGTAGTTGAGGCCGGTCTTGGCGGTGAAGAAGTTGAGGTTGGTGCGGACGGTGAACGTCGTCTTGCTGGCGTCGGTGTAGCCTGCGACGACACCCACGGAAGCCACGGGCTGCTGGGCGGCAATCACCTTATAGACACCCTCGAGGTTGGCCGAAGAGGGGTTGATGGACTGCGAACAGTCGCGCATGGCGTAGGAAGAGGGATAACCCGTGAAGATGAGCTTGTCGTAGGAGCTGGTGGCAAACTGGTCGTCCTTGTGGACGGCAATGCCGATGAAGGTGTCAGGATACTTCTCCGTCATGTAGTTGAATCCCTCGATGCCACGGATGCAATAAGGACACCAGGTACCCGTGCCCTCCTCGAAGACAACACGCTGCACGGGGAGACTGTTCATCACGCGGATGGTGGAGTTGGCCACATTGTTGCCCTCATAGGCGTCGGCCTCGCCATTGACGCTGACAAGGCGGATCTGGACGCTGTGCTTGCCCAGCGAGGCGTAACCCGGATGGGCGATGCTGAAGTCCTTCTCGATGTCCTGACCGAGCGTCTGCTTGATTTCCTCGGTCACCTCCTCGCCACCGTCGATGCTATAGGCCACCTGGAAACGGCGTCCGATGGCGGTGCCCATGTTGCGGATGGAGAAGTTGATGTTGAAAGGCTTGCCAGCCTCGGCAAGGATGTCGTTGGAGCAGAAGAGCCAGTAGTCCTTCGGCAGGTCGTCGCCGCTGATCTTGGCCTGGATGGAGAGGGCGAGGGCGTGGTCCTCGACCGCATAGTTCTTCCAACCGTCGCCGAGGTCAGCCCAGCAGCCGTTCTCGTTGTACATCGTGGAGGATCCCAGGGCGTAGTCGTCCGACTCAAACTCATAGCCGATATAGAAGCCCTCGCCGTCGATGGTCCAGGGCTCGGCAAACTTGATCTCGTTGAATCCGCTCAGCTGGTCGCGCTGGGTGCGGGTGGTGATATACTCGCCATTGAGGTCCTTGGTGACAAAGACCTTGACGGTCTTGGCCTTGGCGGCCAGTCCGACGCGGACGTAGGAGAGCTGCTTGCCCTCGTACATCTTCGAGATCTCGGCCGGGATATAGATGGCTCCCTTGCCCTTGTTGACAGATCCAAACTGGTCGTTGACAACACTGTTGCAATAGCCCCAGTTGCAGGTGACGGCCTGCAGCTGCTGGGTGATGGCAAAGAGGAGTAATGGAAGAATCAGTAAAATTTTCTTTCTCATCAGTCTATTAATAAATAAATATGAATGGGGAAAAATGGGCCAGGCTGGCCTGGAAGGAATTCCTTGGACGACCGCTGGCCCATTTGCTCCAAATTGGATTATGGTATGAATACTTTCTGCGTGGCGGTGACGGAACCATTGGTCACCTTGACGATATAGAAACCCTTGGAGAGCTGCGTGGCAGAGACCTCGCGTCCGCTCATGTCATAGACGCCGACGATGCGGGCACCGTTGGTCGTGGCAAGCGTGGATCCCAGCACCTCCACCCGCGGCTGCAACGGCTCGGTGGCGAGGTCGTCGATGGCGGTGAGGTCGAGCACGGGGGCCTGGTTGGTGTTATAGACAGAACGGTTGCGGACGTTGTTCTCGTCCCAGTTGCTGACGAAGGACACCACGCGCAGGTGCTTGCGATTCCACGACGGGTCGAGGTCGGCGGTATAGCTGCGCTCGAAGTCGTAGTTGGTGATGTCGATGGGGTCGCCCCAGATGCCCTCCTCGCTCAGAACGGCACGGATGACGCCATTCTGGATGAACTGCGGTTCGGGGCAGCCCTTCTGCGTGGTTGTGGGAATGCTGTCCTCCACGAGCCATGTCGTCATGCGGAGACTGTTCTGCAGCGGCATCTCGTTGACGCCAGCATGGCCCTTGATGCGCACCTCGAGTTTGCCCGTGGCGGCTTGGACGGTGGGCTGGATGTCGAGATCGACGAAGGTGAGGGTCTCGCCGAGCTGGGCGAGGATGGCAGTAGTCTCCTCACGATAGGGTGAGAAGTAGGCCGGACCCGGCTCCTCGAAGCCCGTGATGCGGCGACGGTCGAAGCAGACAGCGGGGACAAACGTGGGATAGCCTCCGTAGAGGGCCTCGTAGTCGGCCTCGTTGCCAAACTTAAACTGATCGACATTCTTCTGGTAGTCGTCGTGGTGCTTCACCCAGATAACGTCGCCCAACTCGGCCAGTGCATTGCGGTAGAGCGTGTCGGCAATGTAGGAACCCTCGTAGCCCTCGGAGGTGAACTCCTCGAAGAGCGGGCGATGGGTTTCAGCCTTGGCACCCTCCTTGATACTATAATAGTTGTAGAGTGTGATGACGTTGTCCTTCATGTCAGGATCCAAGTCGCCATTCACCTCGGCTACCGTGAATGTTCCGTTGTAGTTGCCCTCAAAGGGGAGGGAAATGTCGCGCAACCTGACCTGCGTAGGCTTGTTGTTGGGGACAGAGAGACCTTCGGTGAGAAATTCGGCCGTGCGCAGACCCTTGGCCTCCACGATGATGGAGAGCGACTCGATGGGGTCTATGCCATTGTTCTGGACATAAGCTATATAGTCCTTGGGGATGTTCTGAGTGGAGTAGCCGCTAGCGTCGGCGGGCACAAGGCTCATCAGAGAAATATCGTTCTGGGGCTTGGTGTCGCCCGTGATGACGGCACGCACGCAGAGGTTGCGGTTGATGCCCACGGTGTTGTTGAACCACGTGCCATTGTCGCCATACCAGTTTTTCTTGCCCACGGCGTAGGTGCTCTGGTCGAAGAGCAGGAAGTCGTAGGGTCCCTGGTTGCCCTGGATGTTGTAACCGACGTAGAGGGTCATTCCCTCCTTGATGGTCACGGGCTTGTTGAGTTTCACATGGTTCCAGCCGCTATGGTACTGACCCGCGCTGAGGGTGACGCTGGAGAGGATGGATCCGCCGCCGAGCGATCCCTGCATCTGCTTGAGGTCTGTGCAGACGAAGACCTGGCAGGAGAAGCCGCGCGCGGGGTCGATGGCAAACTCCACGGCCTCGATCTGGTCGCCGACATACTTGTCGAGCAGGTTCGCATCGAGCTCGATGGCTGCTCCCACGGCGTGGGGCAGACCGTCATCCTGCAACATCAATCCCGGGAGACGGGGCTCATCGACGCAGTAGCCGAGGCGCATCGTGTCTGTGGAGGCAGAGGCGCGGAAGGCGGCCTTCGGCGCCACACCCTCTTGGGCTACGGGGAAAACGAAACCTCCGTCCACGGGGGTCTGCGCACAGAGGTCGCAACCCGCGGCGGAGATCAGTACTACCGCGATCAGGGAAATTGATTTCTTAAAAACGCTCATTACCTTTTACCTTAAAAGTAAATATTTGTATCGCTACAGAAATATAAAAAAGACTGTATTGGTTGTGATAGGAAAAGAAGAGTGGGCAGGAGGTCGTAAGCGTCGGCCTCCAACCCACTCTTGTCGTATTCAATCAGATTACTTCACGTTGATCTTCTTGACCATCACCTGGCCGTCGGCTGCCGTGGCGCGAACCACATACATGCCCTTGGCAAGGTTGAGGCGGGCGCTGCTGCCCTTGAAAGAGCTAACGAGCTTGCCACCCACGGTATAGACCTCGGCGTTGACCACCTGGTCGAAGGCGAGCAGGCCGTTGGCATAGGCCACGTCGGCACCGACAAGCTGCACGCGCTCCACACCCGTGGGATCATAGATACCCAGGAAGAGGATAGGCAGCTCGGGGCGAGACCAATAGCCACCAGAGTTCATGAGCGTACGCTCCACATATCCTGTGCTCCAGTCGTCATTGTAGATGTGCCAGAGGGCGCACATGTTGTAGCCCGTCGTGCCCGACTTCTCGCAGATCACGGCGAGGTTCTGCTCGTTGTTGTACTCGAACGGCGTGTCGAGAGAGAAGGAGATGAGGTGATCCTTGCCCGGCTCGAAGACCATCTGGCCCTCGACTACCAACTCGCGGTCGCTGGGCAGCACGAGGTCGCCCTCGCCGGCGAAGGACTTCTTGTCCGTGTGAGCAAGGTAGATCTTCACGTCCACGGGGTTGCTGCGGTCGGTGAGGTTGTCAGCACCGTCGTACATCCAGCCGATACGCTTGATGACACCACCCTTGATGGTCTTGATCTCCTCGGGATAATAGACGCTCTGAGAGTACTCGCTCTCGGAGTCGTTCCAGAACAGACCGAAGGAAGAGAGGCCCTCCTTATGGCCAGTGGTGACGATATTGGTCCAGCCCTGTGAACCAGCCTCGAGCACCTTGACAGTCTTGACGGCCGTGGTGTCGTTGGTACGCACCTCGTCGCCATTGGCCACTACGACGCCATAGAAATCCCAGACGCCGTCGTACGGCGGGTTGAAGGAAACCTTCACGTCGGCAGTCTCGCCGGTCTTGAGGAGCTCGGTGCCCGTACCGGAACCAACCTCAACCATCTTGCCCTCATTGTCCATGAGCAGCTTGACGGTGTAGTTCTCCTGGTCCTTGGAACCGAGGTTGCGCACCTTGACCGTGCACTCGTTGGCCTGCTGGGCCACAGCCTCCAGGACGCCGTCGATAGACGTGGCGGCCATATCGTTCTCGGCGACATAATCGACCTTGAGACCGAAGAGCTTGAAGATGTTGTACTTGTCAACCGTCTTCACTCTGAGCGTGTAGTAGTAGGTGCCAGAAGCGGGAGCTACGAAGTAGTCCTCGTACTTCTCGCGGTGGTACTGCTCTGCATACTGCTCACCCTCGCGGGAAGCGATGATAGTAGCGCCATCCTGCGACTCGCTGTTGGTGCCTACGCCCACATAGAGATCGAAGTAAGCATCATCGAAGTAATCGGCCTGGAAGTCGGTCGTGAAGCGGTAGGTCTTGCCCTCCTCCAGGTAGAGAGGCGGAGAGATCAGCGTGCCCTCTACCGTGCCAGTAGAGGTACCGTAGCCGATCATGCACTTGTAGTCGTCGCTCCATCCACCAGCATAGGAGAAGTAGATGCTGTTGTTCATCTTGTTCGTGCTCCAGCGGTCAGCATCCGCCTGCGTGTCGAAGGCGAGAGAGATCGGAGTCTTCAGGGCCGCGCCAGCCATGATAGGATTGGAGGTGGCGATGGCACCAGCACCCTTGGCGTTGACGGCCTGGACGGTATAAGAATAGCTCTGCTGCTCGCCGAGCGTGTTGTCGGTATATTTTGTGTCGGTCACGTTCTCGGCCACGACCACGCTGTCCGGCAGACGGGTGATCTTGTAGCTGAGGCCTTCAGTGCCGATGTAGCCATTGTTGGCACCCTTCTCAGGAGCGGTCCAAGAGATATCGACACCCGTGCCGTTCTTCTCCAGCATGATGTTGCTCACGGCGCCCGGAACGTCGATGCCCATGTAGCAACGGATACTGTCGATCACACCATTGCCCTTGTCGTTGGCGGCGAGGACATAGTAGGTGTTGATGCCGTCGATCGGATTCTCATCCACCCAAGACATGGCCGTCTCCTTCTCCGTGGCGGGGACCGTGGCCAGCAACTGTGAGTTGGCGATGAGGTCAGCCGTCTTGGTCAGCTCGGTGGTGGCGTAGCCAGCATTCTTGCGGTAGATCTTGACCGTCTGGAGGTTGGCGAGATCATCGCCAGCCCAAGTCTTGGACGGCGTCACCCACTTGATGGTGTCCTTCATCGCACCATTGAGGTCGGCCTGAGCGTCGAGGCCCGACACGCGGGCAGGAGCGGCACCATTATCAGCCGTCAGGTACGGGATGTAGAGACCCGTGAAGTGGTTGCCCTGGTTGAACCAAGCAATGCTCTGGCTAATACCCGTGGTGGGATTGACCTTGTAGAGAGACGTTGAACCATAGTCGCTGCAGGGGAGGTAGTAGAGGTCGCCCGTGCTGTGGTCGAAGTACATCGTGGAGAAGTAGATGGAGTTGATGTCCTCACCCCACTCCGACTGCATCTTCACCTCGCTGATGCGGTTGAAGTCGCCGTCCATCTTGACGAGGTTGGTACCCTTGACAATGCCGTCAGAACCACCATACTTCTGTGCGAACCAGGCGTTGCCCTGTGCGTCGAAGCAGAAGTCCCAATAGAGACCGTCCATGTCCTTCACCTTCGTGAAGAGGTCGTTGAGGGTGGTAGCGTTGAGGTTGACCTCGTAGAGAACCGTGTAGCCCAAGTTGGGATCGCCGTTCTCGTAGTCAGCACCCAAGGCGTACATCACCTTTTTGACGGGGTCGTAGGCCATGGCATACTTGTAGCGTCCGTTGTACCAAGCTGTCTGCTCCACATCGGGCTCGGCGAGGTCGGCAAACTGGAAGACGTTGGTGGTGTCGCCCGTGAGCATATCGACCTTGGCCAGTGCCATCGGCATGTCGCCAAAGGTGTAGTGCATGTTGAAGAAGGCGTAGTAGGTATCATTGGAAGAATCGTAGGCACCCATGTAGATACCGCGCTGCTGATCCTCGTTGTACTTATCGTGGTGGATGTACTCGTAGATCTTCGTGAAGTTGAAGCTGTCGCCAGTCTGCCACTTCACCCATGAGCGGTGCTTACTCTGGTCCAGACGCTGGCCAGCATACATCGTAATGCCCTTTTTCTTGTCGTCGATGGCGGACGGCAAGTGGAACTGCGGGGCCTTCATACCTGCATTGGCCACAGGCGCCAAGGGCTTCGGGAAGGCGTTGACCGTAGTCTTCTGTCCCAAGGCCGGCGCTGCAGTAAGTCCTGCAAGCAAGAGGCTAAGATAAATTTGTTTCATAAACGAATAAATTTGAATGATGAATAAATCTTGTTACCTAATATTCTTCGTATTCGCCCATCCTGGCGGCCTGCGCCGACTGAGGAGGGGAAGGCCGCTGCCATGGCGGAAGGAGAGCTCCCGCCACGGCAGGCTGCCTTTATCGAATGACTACTTTCTGTGTCAATACCTGGCCCTGGACCTTGGCCCGGAGGAGGTAGAGGCCGGCAGGGAGACCCGCCACGCCCAACTGGCGGGTGTTCTGTCCCTTGGCGACGAGGGCACCCGTCTGACTGTAGAGGGCGACGTGGTCGCAGGTGGCGGGCAAGAGGAGGCGACCGCCTTCCAAGGCCACAGCCATCTGGCCTGCGTGGCCCAGCTGGATCGTTCCCACGCCCGTGGCGCTCTTGTAGGCCACAGCCACATAGGGCAGGGAGGCCTCGGCCCACACATCCTCGCTCCACTCGTCGGCGCCGTCCATGCGGGCTGCGCGCGGCTGCTCCGTGGCGATACTGTAGGACCAGACGGGATGGGTGTTGAGGGCGTCGGGGAGCGTATTGCTGCCGCAGAGCGACTCAAACTTCATGAGCAGGTTGCCGCCCGTGTAGCGGTAGGGCTGGTCGAAAGGAATCTCCAGGAGCGTGTTCTCCTGGTTGCCGGCGATGGCTACCTGTCCGTCGAAGACCTGCGTGAACTCCTCGGTGTCAAAGTCGCCCCGATACTGGTTGTCGTCTTGGCAGAGTTTGGTGCGGTCGCTGCGCTTCATGGAGATGCGGGCGGGGAAGACAAACTTGCCGTCCATGTGGCCGTCGTAGAAGAAGCGGATGGCCGTGAGGTCGATATCCTTCATGCTCATATCGCTCTCCAGGAAGAGAGCCTGCACCTGGGAGTAGGGAGATCCGACATAGAACGGCATGTTCCAGCCATAGGTCTCCTCATCCTCCACGTCGAGCGTGAGCCAGCGCTCCGCCGTCTCCGCAGCTACCGTCACCTCGGCGGTCTGCGGGGCCACGTTGTCGGCAGGATAAGTATCGCCATCGAGCACCACGCGGCCTACGATATGGATCTTGCCCTCATGGGTCGGCGTCCAGCCCACGGCCACGCTGACCGTGGTGTCCTTCTCCACGCGGAGGCCCTTCTGCGTGCCGAGCACCTCGCCCGTATTGGCATCGACGATCTCCACCTGGTAGTTGTCCACAGCAGCCGAACCCTCGTTGCCCACGATGACGGAGCTATACTGCTTCACGTTGCAGTTGGCCGTGGCCGAGGCCTTCAGTTCGCGGGCGCTCAGGTCGGTGGCCGAATACTCGCGCAGGGAGACATCATTGATATAAATCTGCGATTTCATCGCTTCCGAGATGGCATGGAAGGCGATGAAGCCCTCTCCCGACTTGTCCACCTTGAAGTTCTTCTTGCCCGAGAGGGTGAAGCCCGAAGAGGTGTGGAACTCCTCCGGATCGTCGATGATGGTGGTCAGCGCGTCGGCAGAAGCCTGGTGGCCAAAGGCTACCTGCATCTTCTCCATCAGCGCATCCATCGACTGCGTGACCCAGTTGGCCGTGGCGTAGGTGTAGCGGATCTGATAAGTCTTCGAAGCATCGAAGGTGAGGGGCGGCGAGACCAGCCAGTCGTCAGCCTTGAGGTCGGTGGAACGATCGTACATGGCGCAGGAGCGCGTGTAGCTGGCCTGTGCCTGCTCCGTGGGACGGAAAGTCCAGGTCTGGGCGTCGCCATTGGCATTGATGACGGTCCAGCGGTCGAAGTCTATCTGGCTGTCGAGGGACGAGGCGAAGGGAATGGCCTCCTGTCCTCCGAAGGCAATGGTCTGGGAGGTGGCCGAGAGACCCACGCCCTTGTTGTTCTTGGCCGTGACCACATAGCTGTAGCCAGCATGGGCGGGCACCTTGTCCTCCACCTTGCGGTCGGTCGTGCCCGTGGCTACGACCACGTTGTCGGGCAGACGGGTGACGTCGTAGCTGAGCGTGGCGGCATTGTAGTAGCCCGCATGGGCGCCCGTCTCGGGAGCGTCCCAGGTGATGGTGGCCAACGGGCCGCTGGTGGTGACACGGATATTGAGAGGTGCGCCCGGCGTGTCCTCGCCCACATAGACGCGTGCTTCCTTATATACGCCCTCGCCAGCCTGGTTGTAGGCGGCGATGCGATAGACGTGCTCACCCTCGGCTACCTGCCTATCGGTCCACTGCTTGATGTCGTCGGTGGCCGAATAGGTATGGGTCCCGACGAGCTGGCCGTCGCGGTAGATATGGGCGCCATCAATGCTCTGAAGGTCGCCCAGGCGGTAGTTCCTCATAGGATAGTCCCACTCCATCTGCACCTGGAGCGCGCCCTTGGGGTCGGCCTTGACCTTGAAGCCGTGGACATAGGAGGGAGCCTCATCGGCCACATACTGATAGGGAATGGCAACGGCAAGGAGCTGCGGATCGTTCTGGATCGGCGTGGCGCTCAGTTTGAGACCCGTGGCGGGATCGATCTCGACGAGGCTCGCCCCACCGTCGCTGGTTTGGGCGACCCACCAGAGGCGATGGGTGGTCTTGTCAAACTCCATCGACTGGGTGTAGTCGCCGATGCGGACGCCCGTGCCCGTGCTGGGACTGACGGTCTCCACCGTGCAGGTGCGGGAGGCGGGATCGATGCTGCTCTGGTCGATGCGCACGAGCTGCGTCTTCTTCATCAGTTTGTCGGGAGTGATACCATATATATAGCCGTTGTCGGCCGACATCGTGTAGAGCGGCATGTCGATCGTCGCCACCTTGGTCAGCGCATAGGTCACGGTGCTGATCTCGTAGATATCGGTCTTCCAGTAGGTCGGGACGGCCGTCTCGCGCTGGTCGTTGGCGTTGTAGTGCATACCAAAGAGGCGCTTCGTCTTGGGATCGTAGGTCATCTCGTTGAGGATGAGATACTCGTCGGTGGAGGGTATCTCGCGCTTCGTGGTGAGCTCGCCCGTGAGCGGATTGATGGCGCTGAAGGCGCGCGGCATGATGGCGTTTTGGTAGATCGTAGCCTCATAGACGATGTACTCGTCGCCGACGAAGGTGCCGGCCTGGAGCGAGGGCGTCTGGCCTACGACGTTGCCGTAGTCTTTCGTCAGGGAGTAGGCGCCAGGATTCTGACTTTGGAGGTTGACGAAACCGAAGGTACGGTATTTCGTATCGTAGGCAAGATAGCCAAAGAGGTTGGCCTCGCCGTCGGGCACGTCATAGATCAGCGACCGGGTGGGGAGGTTGTCGGCGGATGCCGAACCGCTTACCAGCATCGCAGCCATCGTGAGAACTGACAGGCGTAATGATTTCTTCATGTCTTTAAATATCGGTTTTATTATTGCTGCAAATTTAAAAACAAATCTGTACTTATCGCCGAATTTAGCAAAAGGTTCTCTTACTGTATTGCGCAAAATTGTAAACACTCGCGCTTTTTTCGGGGAAAAACACGACAATAGCGTCATCTTACTCCCCCTTTTTCGGTTTTCTAATAACAGAGGCAACCTTACAGCAACTGCATAAACATAAGAAAGATATAAAACCCGGGCTTCCACGGGCCAGAAAGGCTCACTTCCCTACCCGATGGCGCTTTCCTCAAAAATCATCGGTTTCATGGGGAAAGGAAGAAAAAGAAAAATGGAAAAGGGAAAAGAAAAATGGAAAAGAAAAATGGAAAGGGCAAGCGACGAGAGCTATGTCGCTTGCCCTTCTCGATGAAGAAAATGAACGCCCTCGCGGCGTATTTACCAAACAAATATAGTGATGTTAAACAGACGAAGTGTATTATGCGTTGAATTTGCTAAACTTAAATGTGGTCTCGTTGATCTTCACATGATAGACACCACCCGAGAAGGCCGTGAGGTCGATGGGCTGTCCTTTCCAGTCGGCGTCGCTCTTGACCTTGCGGCCCGAGGCGCTGAAGATGCCCATGCAGTACTTGCGCGAGGGGTCGTAGCCCTTGACGTGGATGATGTTCTCACCCAGGCGGGCGTTGAGCGTGAGGCGACCACCGTCGGCCTTCAGTCCATAGACGCCCGTGGCAAGACTGAAGATGACCTCGTCGATGTCGGAGAGACGATAGCTGTCGGTGCCGTCCTGCTTGTTCACCTGCATGGTGTTGCCAGAGAACGTGATGGCCTTGACCTCGCCCGGCGCATACGCATGGGAGTCATGCTGGTTGGTCGTGACGGTGATGTAATCTCTTGCGGTAGCACCCGTCATGATGGCGAGGGCGGCTATCAGAAACAGCTTTTTTCTTCTCATACTATTGGTCATTAATAAGGTTTTGCCCCCGACGGGAGCTCGATTGACATGGCGAAATTACGACGAGAAAACGAACCGTGCAAATTTTTGGGCAGATTTCTCACTTTGCCATGTGGCACATTCGTTTCGCTTTCAAAAAGCTATCTATCAAGCCCTTACAAAGACCATCGCGACAGAAAAACGAGGGCAAAAAGAGGCGAAATGCCACGAGAAAAGTCTGAAATCCAACTTTTGCAACAAGAAGAAGGAGGAAAGCAATTCAGCTTTTTGCGGCTCGCAAACTTGGTCGGTGCGGAATAATTTCGTAACTTTGCAGTTGGATGCGGCCAAAGGCTCGAGACGAAGCAAGCCCCCGTCCACGACTTAGAAACAATTGACATGAAACCAAGACTTCTACCTTTCTTATATAGCCTCCTGCTGCTGGCGGGCCTCCTGACGGCCTGCAACCCGAGCGGCAAGGACAACCAGCAGTTGGCCTCCGTGGAGCAGTTGCTCGACAGCGGGCGAGTCGATACGGCCTGTGCGGTGCTCGACGGCGTCCGCCTCGACCGCCTCACCACCCCTGCCGACTCGGCCTACTACTACCTGCTCAAGACGCAGGCCGACTACCGCACCAACCATCCGCTCGTCTCGCTCGACGGCATCGAGTATAGCATCCGCTACTACGACGGCAAAGAGAGCGAGAAACTGCGGCTCAGCGCGTCGCTCTTCTACAAGAGCGCGATCCTCTACACCCACGGCAGTTTCAAGGAGGGCGTGCTCTGTCTGGAGCGGGCCCGCGCCATCGCCGACCAGACGCAGGACGCCGTCCTCCGCCACAAGGTCTATGAGCAACTGACACTCGTCAACGAGGAGGCTGGCGACTTCCGGACCGCGCTCCGCTTCAGCAAGAAGTCGATCGCGGAGTCGAAGCAGGCGAAGCGCCTCGACTGGCTCGCCCATACCTATAATAATATGGCTTTCATCTACAGTCAGCTCGGACTGCAGGACAGTACGGCCTGGTGTCTGCGGCAGAGCATGGAACTGCTGCCGAACATCGCAGAGAAGAACCGCCCGTTTATCATGAACAACCTCGGATCCTTCCTCATGGAGACCGACACGGCCATGGCGCGCAAATATCTGGAGGAGTCGCTCGAGATCACGCCCACCAGTCCGGCCTACGCCTGCCTCGGCACGCTCGCTGCCATGCGCGGCGACACGGCGCGGGCCACGAAGATGTGGCACGAGGCCCTCATCATAGCGCCCGACACGCCCTCGGAGGAACTGGTGCTCAAGGCCATCATGGAGTTTCGGTCGGAGCAGGGAGAATGGCGCGAGGCGACCATGACGGCCAAACGCCTGCTGCAGCTCTCCGACAGCGTGAGCCGCGCACGGCCAGAGAACAACGTCAGGGCCGTGCAGTCGGAGTTTGAGCAGATGAGGATCAGCCACAACTACGAGCGCATGGTGACAATAGCCATCATCGTGATCGTCGTCCTGGTGCTGCTCACCATCATCGCCACGCTCTACTCCTGGTACAGAAACTACAAGGGACGGGCGGCGCGCGCCGTCGATCAGCTTCTCATCAAGAGCTACGAGACGCAGCTCAACGAACTGAAGCGCATGGCGGGCGACAAGACCAAGGAGATAGAACAGCTCACGCGCAAGCGCGACCTGCTGATGGAGAAGCACCGCGACACGCTGAAGCTCGGACTGCAACGCTACAACGAGGCCATGGCGGGACAGACCACCGTGCTCTGGAAGAAGCACGACTTCGAGAGTTTCGCCTCCTACTATAGCCTCGTGGACGTAGAGTTTGTCGCCTCGCTCGACGCCGACTACGACGGCCTCTCGCCGAAGCAGAAGTTCTTCCTCATCATGGAGCACATGGACAAGAGCGAGACCGAGATACAAAACGCGCTGGGCGTGGCCGAGGTGACGATGCGGTCCATCCGGTCGCGCATCGGCAAGAAGCACAAGGCGTGACAGTTTCCGCGGTTTCATCGAAAGATCCCTGTTGCCTCATCGGCAGAATTCACGGTTTCATCGACAGATTTATCATCATCAACCATCATAACACAAGACATGAAAGCGACCAGATTCCTCCTCGGCGCCCTGCTGCTCCTGCTCTGCGGCACGGTGCTCCAGGCTCAACCCAGCCTCGTGCCCAAACCCGCACAGGCGACCTGGGGAAAGGGTAAGTTTACCATCCAGCCTCAGACCACCATCGCATACGGCGACAAGGCGCTCCAGCCAGCCGCCGACTACCTCGCCTCCAGCCTCCAGCGCCTCACGGGGGTGCGCCCCAAGACCCAGCGTGGCGGCAAGGGCGACATCCTGCTGCAGATCGACCGCAAGGGCGTGAAGGGCGAAGGGGCCTACCGTCTCACAGTAGAGAAGGCGCGCATCACGGTCAAGGGCCACGACTACGGCGCCATCACGTCGGCCATCGCCACCCTCCGACAGATCACGGAGGGAAAGGAGGTGGCGACCTGCCAGATCAGCGACGCCCCGCGCTTCGGCTGGCGCGGCTTCCATCTCGATTGCTCGCGCCACTTCTTCTCCGTCGAGGAGGTGGAGGAGGCCATCGACCTCATGGCGCTCTACAAGCTCAACCGCTTCCACTGGCACCTGACGGACGACCAGGGCTGGCGTATCGAGATCAAGAAATATCCGCTCTTGACGGAGCGCGGGGCCTGGCGCAAGCCCAACGGCCAGGACGCCTCCTGCCTCTACCAGGCGAAGAAGGAGGACAACCCCGACCTGCTGCTGCCGGCCGACCGCTGGCGCACCACGGCCGAGGGCGACTCGCTCTATGGCGGCTTCTACACCCAGGACCAGATCCGCCGCGTGGTAAGCTATGCTGCCGCCCGTGGCATCAGTATCGTGCCCGAGATCGACATGCCGGGCCACTGCCTGAGCGCCATCGCCAACTACGAGGGCCTCAGCTGCTTCGACCAGGTGGGCTGGGGCAAGGTCTTCACCTCGCCGCTCTGCCCGGGCAAGGACGCGGCCCTGGAGTTCTGCCGCAACGTCTGGAGCGAGGTGATCGCCCTCTTCCCCTATGAGTATGTCCACATCGGCGGCGACGAGGTGGAGAAGGACAACTGGCGCAAGTGTGCCGACTGCCAGCGCCGCATCGCCCAGCAGGGCCTCAAGGGCGTGGAGGAGCTGCAGTCGTGGTTCATCCACGAGATGGAGCGGTTCTTCAATGCCAAGGGCCGCCGCATGATCGGATGGGACGAGATCATCGAGGGCGGACTCTCCAAGACTTCCACCGTGATGTGGTGGAGAAACTGGGCGCCGCAGTCGGTGCCGGAGGCCACGGCTCATGGCAACGACGTCATCTACACGCCGGCCACACCGTTCTATTTCTCACAAAACGAGGAGAAGAGTTCCATGCGCCAGGTCTATGACTACGATCTTGCCCCGGCCAGTCTCTCGGCCGCCCAGCGGGCGCATATCATCGGCGTACAGGCCAACCTCTGGGCCGAAGGCATCCCGTCACGATCCCGAATGCTCTATATGTACTTCCCGCGCATCCTGGCGCTCGCCGAACTGGCCTGGACACAGCCTGCGCAGAAGGACTACGACGACTTCTACGGTCGCCTGCGCCAGCAGCTCTCGATGCTCAACCGCCTGGGCGTGCCCTACCGCATTCCCTCGCTCGACGGTTTCCACAACGTCAACGCCTTCACGGACAAGGGCACGCTGACCGTGGAGTGCCAGGACCCGCAGGCCGTCATCCGCTACACCACGGATGGCACCTTCCCCAACGCGGAGTCGCCACGCTACGTCGGCCCGATCACGGTCGATCAGACCACGCCCTTCACGCTCCGCACCTTCACGCCCGAGGGCCGCGCCGACGAGATGGTGCAGGCCGACTTCGTGAAGCAGGGGCTCCTGCCAGCGCTCCAGAATGTGCCCGTCCTGAGTCCAGGCGTAAAGACCGACTGGTACGACTTCCCCGGCGTCACTTGCCGCCTCATCACCACCTCTCCCTTCAACGGGTCCTACACCACGCCCGACGTGGTCATCCCGGAGGCCTGCAAGGGCAATATCGGCCTCATTACCAAAGGCTACATCCTTATACCCGAGGACGGGGTCTATACCTTCGCCCTGCTCAGCGACGATGGCAGCTGGCTCAAGATAGACGGCAATATGGTGGTCGATAACGACCGCGAGCAGTCGCCCTACGAGATGGTCTGCCAGCAGGCGCTCGCCAAGGGCTACCACTACCTCGAGGTGCGCTACTTCGACCACAACGGCGGCGTGCTCCGCCTCAACGTCCTCGACCCGCAGGGCAAGCGCCTCGACCCGCAGACGATTTTCTTCCACGCTGCGGAGAACTAATTTCCTCATAGGGTTCGCGCGCCACAGATAAAGAGAATCCTGCGCAGACGCCTCGGAAAGAGGTGGCCTGCGCAGGATTTTCGTTCTTACATTGTCACGTTAAAACCATTCTCTCTTAGTCCAAGACAACAGCCATTTTCGAAAACGTTAAACGTTATAATGTAAGAACGGGCGTCCTCAACAGGGCGCCTCCGCAAACCTTAGCCGAATCGAAATCAAAAACGTGACAACGTGACAACGTGACAATGTAACAACGCACTATTTAGGCAGACGCAAGCGTAGGTTACGACCAAACGCAGTCGCAAATTTATCTACAGAGACGGACGTAAGCAACCCTCGGCAAGGTCGCCGGCTGAGACCACAAAAACGAAAACAAGGAGAGGATGGGAATTTTTTGGTTCATCCGGAAAATCGAGTGATAGGGTTTGTGCTGTTGGCAATACGTCCTGCTGAGTTAGGGAAAACAACAAATACAACTTTTACAACAAGTAACAACCTACACGC
>ENA-OPCK01000455-OPCK01000455.1-human-gut-metagenome-genome-assembly--contig:-NODE-455-length-21554-cov-7.997116_pt1 | contig 21554 bp, 29 predicted proteins | sample MGYA00241249_ERZ501478 | MGnify/ENA primary metagenome ERZ501478 (study PRJEB25962, sample SAMEA2042629) | human gut metagenome | biome: human gut; feature: human-associated habitat; material: faeces...
TCATCAAAAAGATATCTACCACCACTTACTACCACCCTATTTTGTGGCACCGCATACGCTGCACTTCTCGCCATAGACATTCTCCGTATATGCTGCCTGATCTACCACGTAAACCTGCTCTGTTACTGCGTCATGGTGTATCGAACCGACCTGTACCAATTTCGAAGTATAATTTCCATCACAAACATCTCCATGATCTAATAAATCTGTAGTATCATCCGTTCCTAAATCTTCACCACACTTCAAACATACATAATGATAATCATACTGTGGCTCATCATATGCAGCCTTTACCACCTTTGTCTCATAATGTCCCTCTTCCTTGTGCTGAATGGTATTGGCCACATACTTTACCCATTTATGGGTACACTCCGATTTGCCCTGTGATGTGGTATTTGATGCTGCAGTACTGCTATCAGCTGCCTTATTTGTTTTGGTGCCTGCATTTGATGTACCTGTACTCTGTGTGCTGTTGTGCTTTACGGCTGTTGAGGTACTATTCTTTGTACTGCTCTTACTGTCTGAACTGTTCTTCTTTACAGTACTGTCAGCGTTTTTACTGTCAGCAGACGAAGATGCAGTAGTATCTGACGTATCTGATTTTGATGTACCGGAACCAGATACCTTTTCATCGTCCTTTACTGTTGCAGCCGTTTCTTCAGACTGTGTATCCCCTGCAGTTTCAGATGTACTTTCCGTGCTGTTTTGCGTATCGGATACTGTTGCTTCCTGTGTATCTGATTGTATATTGCTGCTCTTACTTCCGGCTGTTCCGCACGAAGCTGCCGAAAATACAACCGTTATCGCAAGTATTGCTGTTATGATTTTTCTCTTCATGCTGTTACCTTCCTTTCTATAAACGTGGAGCTTTTACTGCCTTCTGCGGCTTTTTTACAAGTGTTGTGCCCTGTAAGCAGTTATCCGCTATCCATTCCTTAAGTTTTACGTTATCGTTGCTCTCATAATAATCAACAAGCATCTGCTTAAATGCACCATCATATTTGACCGGGACATTGAATATGCCTCTGCCGTTTTCTATAAGTATCTTATTGGCTGCAAACGAACCGACTCTCTTATTTCCGTCCTTGAACATCTGTGTACGCATAATGTAAAGACCGATAGACAAAGCTCTGTCCGTAATGCACTCTATCCTGTTTAGTTCCTGCAGATCCCGGTATATTGTTTCTACATCCGGTATCTCCGGTCTCCAGTCTGTGCCTGATATCATGACATCATCAACACGGAGCTTTCCAAGATACTGGTAAGGCACGTCAAATCTGGCTGTCAGTTCATGTATTGATTCAAGAAACACCAAATCTACAGGTTCATCCAGATGATCAAACAGATAATGCCATCCGTCCCTGAGGCAGCATACCTTGCTCATGTCGGTCGGTGTTACTTTATCTACATTTACATTATTAAGAATATCCTGTGTCTCTGCAAAGGTCACTCCTATTCCCTCAAGATTTGCCTGCTTATAGATTGAGTCTACGAGCACTCTCTTTGCACAGAATATATTTTCTTCTTTTGTCATGTTGTATATGTCTTTAATTTCTTTCATCATTTTACCTCTTTTACTGGTTATTAGTGCTTTTATCAGTGAAGTCGAAATACAGTTCATCATCTTCACTTTCAGTATTACCTCCCCAGTGATAACCTCTGTCAAAGGCTTCTTTAAAGATTTTCTGCTGGTCCTCCTGTATTATCTTTGCAGCCTCCTGTCTCATGTGCCATTTAACAACCGGTATAACTATCACAAGTGCTAATCCGATAACTAATGCTGTTGCCTTGATAATCTTATAAAATCTGCCATTATTCCCCTTCTTCATCCCTTTTTGCCTCCAGTCTTTTTAATTCTACCATATATGCAAGCATTCTTTTAGTGTATACAGGACACTCACGGTCACCGGATATCCAGTGCCTTAAGGTTCCCATTGGAATACCAAATGTCTCCGAAAATTCTTTCTGTGTCATTCCCAGAGATTTTATCAGTTCCTTGAAGGATACTTTTTCTTCCTGTGCAGACATAACACTCATTTCCCGGTCTGAATATATCATCCAGTCAGTCTTTTCATTTCCCATATATATCCTCCCTTCACTTATAAAGTAATCCAATGGGGTGTTTTTGTCAAGTAAAAACGTCCCATTGGATTGTTTTTGTGAGAGTTGCACAATAAAATGCTGCTCTTTAATCGTGATCACAAAGTTGTATTTGTGCAATATTTATCTTTTTTCACAATTATATAATACCACTTAACAGATATGCTATCTACCTCCACTTACCACCGGTCTTTTGTCGGCCGGAATATCTCTGAATTTCCATAAATGAGACATTTTATGATGATTTTGTAACTTTTAATGCACATCTGCCAAGCAAATAACTTTTACAATTTTATTTAACGTTATTTTTCAAAATCCATATTTATCACAAGCAAAGAAATGAAATTAAAAAAAATCATACTCTATGCAAATAAATAGCAGAAAGGAGAAGTAACACTATGTCAGACATAATTTTTAGGATTTTGACTCATTTGATATTGAAATGTATGATAAGCAAAGTTATCAGAAATATCAAGACATATTTCTTAGACGATTATGATATCGTCTTAACTGTTGAAGTACACATACGCAATATTACTCTTACATTCCGCATTAAACTGTAGCTATGCTACACAAACTCATTCGTAAATTAATAAGCTACTTGTTTAATAAATGGCTTGTCTTTTCCCTTTTAATTTTTCTTTTTCATTAATGGGACCTGTAAGAGTTTCAGCCGGCTATACGATAACATGCATCATTTAATCCGGAGCGCAGCTCCCGCAAGTCCCATATATGGGAAAAGATAAGAATTAATTCCAGTAAAAGAAAAGGTAAGATATAAGAATGTATATAAAAGCGTTTATATATATGCCCTTTATGGCTTAAACACTGCATTTGAGCTTACCGGATGCCGGCATTCTTTTGGACTGGTATATGCCATATATATCTGCATTTATGGACTGGTTTTCCGGCATATGACATATATGTCACTTTTTTTAGACTGCTTTAAAAATATATCCGTATTTTTGGACTGATATGTGCAGGGCTGCCGTGCCATGCATGTCATCCGGTTTTTCCGGAAATGTTTTTTATTCATTTTTGAAGTATTTTTTGGATTTTATGCGTTTAGAAATGCAAATGTGCATGTTTTTGTGAACGTTTACGAGGCCTGCGTCGTCCGACCCAGGCTGTTTTCCATTTATATTGTTGAATTGAGAAGCAGGCTCTCCAGCTCTCCATAATCATTGTCACGCTGGCTGAAGCTGTTGAATCTGTTCTCCTTTGATTTGCTGTTTGATTTCACAGACTGTGTTTCCTGCACATCCTTTAAGCCTTCCAGAATGGCTTTTAAATGATGATGTACTGTCGGGGCAGACAGAGACCTGTCTCTCCATTTATGTCCGCTTATACTGTTATGTATTGCTGCTGAAAGGTATGTTTTTACATCTGCATGCTTTTTGGCAAAGGCTGAAGCGTACTGATACATAAGAAAAACTGTATCATCAAAACCTGTTTTGTCATACTTGATGTTATCTCTGTTTAATTCCATTCTGACTGACTGCTCATTATACATGTCCTGGTCATATCTGTGGCCTTCCTGACCTTTAGCCGGCTTTTTAAAGCATATCCTTGATGTTATGCGGTAAAACCCATCCTTGATTCCTATGCTGAAAAATCCACATACCTTAGACAGTGAATGTATATAGCCTCTGATTGTTCTGTCAGTTACCCCAAGTGATTTATCCCAGGCTTCATAAAAAGCCCTGACGCCATGCTTATAGCCTTTTCCGGTCTCAAAGCTTCTCTTTCTGAATTCAAGGGCCAGATACTTCTCTTTTGCTTTCAATGCCTTGAACTCGTCTGAACGGAACACCGGGCTTGCCAGATCTACATATCCCTCATTTCGGTATGTAGCCTCACTGCTTCCTTTCCACGGATATGCATTATCGTTTATCGTAATGTCATAATCACTTGTAGTGCCTGCGTCATTCTGGTTGCGTCTAAAAGTCACAATTCCCTTATCAGCAAGTCCATACAGCGCATTATAAAAAGACTGCTTACATCTGTCATACTCATCGCAGTAGTCTTTGTAGTATGCCCCATACATGGTTCCACTGGCCTCATCAGAATGCTGCACTGCCCATACCAGCAGATCCATTTCACTGTTGCTTACATTATGAAGTTTTTCAAGTATTCTGTACTTAAGCTTCATCGGTTCCTCTTTGTTACTTCATTTTCTAACTGTTTTTTATGATTCCATTCAGACCTTTTCAGTCTTTCATTATCTGTTACGATTCTTATGTTATTTACGGCATCAGGATATTTTTTGAGCTGTGTACATACCTGCACCCATTCAGTCCATATCCAGTTAGGTATCACTCTTACATTCACTTCTTTTTCTCCTCTGAAAGCTGATGTATCCATTTAAGCTGCTCCGCATCATCCTTCTCACGGTCTGTGGAATTTGCCATGCCGCATAACATCATTGTAGTGACAACAAATATCCCTAAAACAATAAAACTCACAATTATATATTGCATTACTCGTCTCCTCCCTTACATGCCACACAGCTCATCACAGTTTTTACTGTAATTCCAGTCTTCCGACTCATCATCAAACCAGTGGAACGAGCATCCTAATCTGCCATCTACATCCACTGCTCCGTAAAACATGCATCCGCTGCATAGTCCTTCTGCTTCATAATCCTGTAATGTTAATTTCTCAGTATTATATCCGTCCATATTACTGCTCCTTATGCTAATATTATTTTAGTTTATACATTTAACCCCATCTCACAAAATGGGATTTAAACAGTCTGTCTGAAAGAACTAATTTTATTCTGCTGTCTGTCAGTGTTGTCCTTTCTCTTCCGCTTTCAACTGCATACCATAATGTTCCCTTATGAACAAGCATGCTCCCACACCCACTGTACGCAGGCGGCTTTATCTCAAAAGTCTTTGTGCATTCATACATTTTCATGCTCCCACCTTCCTTCTAACGCAATTTTAATTTCCTGCCTACTTGAATATTGACACTCTTGAGCAATCCCTTTAATGGCCTATATTTACACAAATGTGAGTATATATAGTGTGAAAGTTGTTCAATATCATTTTGGGCGGCAAGCTGCTCTATGATATCAGATACATCATCATAACAGCTTGCATAGCCGTCTGACTTCATGTCGTCTGCCATTCCACATTTTCTCACAAATGCATCAAACCTTTTCTGCAGTTCTTTTTTCAGTTTTTTTTCATTAATCATGTCACTTTTCCCTTTCCTGCTGATTATTTTTTCTTGCAAAATTTTCAAAGTAAATGCAACGCCTCTGTTGCGTTTACTTCCTAGAAAGAAGAAATAATTGTCAAATTTGAATTTCCTATGATGGTGTATATAGCATGAGCTGTCAGAGTAATCGCAACACCTTTTAGAGAATGTTGCAGTTACTTTGATGATTACTTATAAGAGAATGTCTTAAAAAAATCCAAATCAGTTAAAATTTAGCTCTTTCATTCTTTCATGAATTAAAGTAATACCTATGGAATCATAGTTACCATGAATCGTAACTGTTTCGGTAACGATGTCAAACAATATATCATGTTCCCATTCAACCATGTCATTTTCTACTTCTACAGAAGACGGATATACATATTGGTTTTCTATGTGAATCGGAGCATATCTATATGAATCTTCATCTTTATAAATTAAATAAAGACCATATTTTTCAAAAAGTATTTTTTCTGTTTTTGTTGGATTTTCATTAATATATTTCATCGGCTATTCCCCCCTAAATCCTTATTTTTTACAAATCCCAAATAACTTTTGTTTTTCCATTTTCATCAATAAAAATTTTTTTACCACTGGGGGTATGTACACATATCCCCTTATGTGAAGAACTTATTTTGCCAATCTTTAATCCTCTTTTACCTGTCTTATTTTTACCCATTGTCGCTACCTCCGTGTACCGGATTCCGGTACGTTTAATATATCACTAATACTAATTTGTCCCGGCATTTCAGATAACCGGCTGCTTTTATCTTTAGCAGAACATCAGACAGATCTTTTTTACTTCCGCTTTCAAGCGCATACATCGTATATTGCTCTTTGACTTTTTATCTTCTACATCTCACACTTCCACCAGCATCTATATCACCTGATACGTTACCACAAGTTTCAGAACCACCTGCGTCTATATCTCCTTTGACATCTCCACTGACTTCACAACTGCCACCACAATCAATACTTCCTGAATTGCCGTGAACTTCTACTGATCCACCACAATCAATTTTGTTTACATCTCCTTCGATGGTTACTTTAATATCACCACTATTACACTCTTGAATTGTTTTACCATCTACAATAACCTTTCCATTGCTGATGACAATATTAATTCCTGAACATGTGATTGTTTTACCATTAATGGTTATTCGTAAGAAACCCCTTTCCTGCCGGTTGTTTTTTTCTTTATGCGCCATGAATATTTTAATCATTCCGAGCCCTACTACTGCTATAATTACAAATATCATCAATTCATATGATTTAGTTAAAAGCATTGTCAACAGCGGCAGAAAAAGCTCCATAAACAATGAAAAAAATAAGTCTTCAAAATCTATGCGTTTTGTTATTACTCCAACAACAAAACTAATAAGAAATATTGAAATTGCTATTGTTCCTGATAGTGCAGATACAGACATATTTATTGCATTATACCCTATATGATATGTAAAATCTGAAGCACAGATAAAAGCTGTCCCTATAAGCAGATACTTATTTTCCAGTTTCTTTGGTACCTGTGACATGAACACATAAGCAATCTCAATTATCATTGCCAAATAAAATATCACTTCTCTCATTCAAAATCTCCTCTCCTCATCATCCGGTACAACGTGGCTTTTGATGGATACTGTTCATCTGTCTTTATCCCTGATTTCTTAAGCTCATCCAATGCAGTCTGTGGACTGACACATTCATCAATGAGTTTCTGCCTTAGGAATTTATACATTTCAGTATTTTTATCAAGGACTCTTTCCTTGCGTCCCCTGTTATTCATTGATATTTCATACTGCTTCTGCGCATATTTGGCATCATAAACACCATCCTCATTTGTTCCACGGCGTATTTCCCGGTATATCGTTGAATACTCAAACCTCATCCTTTCTGCAACTTCCATAATTGTAATGCTTTTATTATTTTTAATCATTTCCTGTATCTGACAGCGGTTTTCATATGTTATTGTCTTATATTTCCTGCTTATGTACATGCTCTACCTCCTTTTCATTCCCGGTACCGGAATCCGGTACCTCAAGAAAATCCATCATGTCAATCTGTCCTTCAATGCTGTCTGATGGCACTCTTCCTGCAGGAGCCCGGTTCTGTGGTTTATGAATTTTTCCGGAACTTCCTGTTATTAGCTCCCCAACAGACAAAGGGCTGTTTGTGTATTCTATAATCAGATGCAGCGCCTTTTTCCTGTAACGCTCAAATGTGGTCGGTGACATGTCAAACTGTATTCTTACGTTCTCATACAAATCATTTTCAACATATAACTGACTCAGCAGCGTATAATAAGGGTCGTCCAGCGCCAGATAACAGGCCCATACACGATTAACCATATCCTCCTGATTCGACAGCTCTGTGAGCATCGTTAAAAGCTCTTTACGTCTTATTTCTCTGTCTTTTTCAAGTTTAATTATAAGGTCAGACAGGTCTTTCTTTTTTCCACCTTTAGGGCCGGGCAACAGGCTGTTATGTGCAGCTGAGATGCTTTTTTCAGCTATAAGCTCATCCATAAACACCCCCATGTCACTCCGGCTTACCTCGCGGAAAAGAAGAACCATCTTTTTATTAATGTCATTAAGCATTTTTTCGCGGTTAGACAGTATTTTTTTAATTCTGTCTTCTGTAATTATTACACTCATTTATTCACCCTTTTTCCATATGCGCGGCAGATATAAAAATCTGCCGCAAAGGTTTTATGATGGCTGCCATTTCTGGCAGCAAAGATACTTTCTTCATTTGATGCCACGCACAGCCGTGCCGGTTATGGCACGGCCTGCGGAAAGTACCATTATTCTTCCATATCTTCAGTATTCCCAACATCCGGACCTTCTCCGTACTCTCTTGCACATCTTTTTGAATCAGGATAGAGATACATACATGCTCCTCCCGATATCGAACATTCAAATCCGTGATATTCATCTGTTTTTATTGCACACAAACATCCCATATTATTTTTCCTCCTTAGCCAATTTTTCTAATCCTTGTACTATATACTCCTGCCTTCTTAAAACTTTAACCGGAACATCTGCACCGGCCTCTGCACGCTGTCTAATCATTTTAAGCCGCTCTCTTTGTTCTGTAAGGTAAAAAGCCAGGTCATACATAACTTCAAGACTCTTTTTGAATTCATCTTCATCATCATCGAATACATTTTCCTCATCCTCTTCTGACATGATTTCCTCGTCTATGTCCATATCAATGTTATTAAATGCATACTGGCCGGTCATGCCCTCTTCTTCCTCCTGCATCCTTTCATATCTGTCTGAGCCTGTAACACCATCCACAAGGTCAAGGAACTCTGTCCATGACAGTCTGTCTGAGTTACACACTATGATGCCTTTTGGTGAGCAGTCATATGATATTCCTGCCTCACATCCGCCTCTGTATGATTTTGCAAAATGAGACATAAGGTATTCTCTCAGCTCTTTAGATGAATTAAACCGCCGGTCTGCGTCCTTTAAAAACAGATCATAAAAAATTCTGACCTGTCTTGGTTCCGGCTCTCTTTTAGGTTTGGAAGCTTCCTTATGTTCTTCTATCTCCTTCATGGTTGTCTTTCCATCCATTATCAATTCTTCCTGCTTTTCTTCAGGAAGTGAGGCCAGTGCCAGCGCAGCGCTTTTATTTATATGTCCCTTTTCCAGAGCCTCTCTTCCTTTATCACCAAGATTTTTTGAAATATTAACATAATCGCCAACTGTCGTTTTTCCCATATTCAGAATGCGGGCTATTTTTTCAACCGTCTTACCTCCATGCACATGCTTAAACTCGTCAGGATATTTATCAAGCAGATATTTGATGCGTTCTATTTCATGCAGCTTTTCTGCATCTGTCTTTGGGATGAAGCCATTAGTCGCATAAAGCTGGAACTCTGCCTGCACATCATCAACATGCTCTACCTTGCATGGAAGGAACTCAAACTCCTTAAGTCCTTCATGCTCTACCAGATACCTGCAGGCAAGTCTTCTGTGATGACCTGCAATGATTTCATATGTGTCAGTTCCGCTTTTTCGGACCAGTAAATCCTGAAGAACCCTGCCAGCCGATTTAATGAGTTCCGCAAAAGCAGCTATATCCTCTTCTGTTGCACTTTTACGATACTGGTCTGTATTGTCAATGAGCTTGGTGTAATGTATCCATCTGGTCTCACTGCGCGGTCTGTTGTCAGTTTTCTTAACGTCACTGTTAAATACAGCTCCGAATTTAGCCATGGAACTCACCTTCTTTCACGCTTAAAATCTCATTTGCAAGCTCCAGATAATCATCTGCTACCGGATTATTTTTTCTATGTTTTGCTACAGGCTTGTAGAGCAACAGTGCATTATCGACTGCTGACGAAGCACTTACACATGTTGTAAGAAATGGATAATCATGTCTGCCCACAAGGTCCTCATAAATCTCTCTTTGTGCCCTTCTGTTTGAATTTACCATTGTTGCAAACACTTTCCATACCGGTGAACATACAGGCTCCATTAACTCACCATCCAGAACCGGATATATATATCTAAGTCCATTTATCTTTTCATCTACAACCGATAAATTATCACGACAGAATTTATTCAGGCATACCGGAGTAAGCACCAAATCAGCTGCGCAAATACATGTAATAGTCAGCTGCTCAAAGGCAGGCCTTGTATCAATAAGGCATATATCATATCTGTCTGCCACGGTATCCAGTGCCTTTTTTATTACATCAATCTGTGATGCATCATCTTCCTCCAGTTCTGTACTGCCCGGTATTATATCAATATTGCCATACCTGGTTCTATAAATGCTTCTCTTTACGTGTGCCGGATTCCGGTACACATCTTTGATTGACCGGTCTGTCTTTCTTGGTAAAAAGAATGGCGTTGCATTTGCCTGTGGATCAGCATCCACAACAAGAATCTTCTTTCCAAGATGCATAAAAGAATATGCAAGATTTACTGTTGTAGTGGTTTTTCCTACACCACCTTTTAAGTTGCTGATAGTTATTTTGTACATCATAAAACCTCTTTTCTGCTGTTTTCACAGCTATAAAACCTTTTAATAAACAGTTCTGATTCCCTTGAGTTCATCCGGTAATTACTCAGGCAGATTATCCAAATCAAGTTCCATCAAAAATTTAAGTCGTTCACTTGACTTGTTATCTGCTTTCACTGCTATATTTTTTCCATTCACATAATGTGTAGAGAAATTTCCTTCTCCATCGTACCCACACAGAATTTCTTCTTCATGTTCTCTACGATTCAATATACGTATCCATGTTCCACAAGCCTGTGACCTTATTGTTATCTTTTCGTTTTCAAGCCACTCGCAGCCTTCATATTTTGAATAAACCAGCTCTTTCATTTTTGGCAGTTCAATGTAACTTACATTCTGCGCACGTCTGAAAAGTTCTTTTTTGCCAATATACTCGTAAATATTCTTTGCCATAAGTGGCTCCTTTCTCTGAAAATCGTAACTGATTTACAGTTTTACTTATTTTTTCTGATTAACTTACTGTCATCAAACCATTTAATACTGCTTCCTGCGAACTCCGTCTTTGGAATATACACACTAGCTGTTGAGATGAATAATTTGTCACTTTTTCTAAAGTATGCTGTTGATGTTGTGTTCATTTTGCGTCCTCACTTTCTTATAAATGTTAGTAAATCAACTTTTGGCACATAACACCGTGTTTTATTGCATACCCACTGTGTTTTTTGTTACAATGTGTGTGCGGTGAATGTGTGTGTTTTAACATAGTGCCTATAGCGAATGCCACTTTGTATTACACCCCATTCTTTACAACTAAAAAACGCGGTAGAGTTAATTTCTTAACTCTACCGCGAGCGGTGTAGAATGCATAAGGATTAACTCTTTATGCATTTAATATAATACTTTACGAATTTTTTTATCACTTTTTTTATCACAATTTCATTCATTATAATTTCATTGCTGATTATTTTAATAAATCGTTCTACAACTTCAGTTCCATCCCAGCTCCTTCCGGATAGCTGCACAAAGCTCATGAGGTGAAGCAGCCTCCCTGAGCCTGTCAGTCGCTCCATTTTCATTCAGAAGCTTCGTGAAGTCATGGAAAAATGCCTTTGTCGTGTTGACACTGTCAAAGTTTATCGCAAGCAGAAATATCATGTCTGCCATCCTCTCGCCCCACTCTATCGGCTTGTCGAGACGTATAACAAGTATCTGGCAACGGTTTACATGCTCAGGCTTTCCGTGCGGTATGGCTATATTGCAGCCCACAGCGGTTGCCTCCACCTTCTCACGCTCCAGTACATCCCTCGCAAACTCGCTCTGCACTATTCCTTTGTTTATGAGAAGCTGGCACGCGCGCTTTAAAACATCCTTGCGGTTTTTCGCCTTTTTCTCAAATATGATAAATTCCTCCGACAGCATATGTGAAAACTCGCTGACCTCCGCGCTCTGGCCGGTCATGAGCTCAAAGCACTTGTTTCTGATATTTTTCTCATCCTGCGCACTGATTAGTGGAGAAACATACAGAAATCTCATATCCTTGTGGATATCTGCCTGTGTGTCTATGGTCGAGAGTATGAGGTCGCAGTCATACTCGTCAATATGCTCTATGCGGTCTGACGACAAAATGCTTACTATCCTTACATCCGGCACCCTGTTTTCTATTTTGCCCGCTATTATACTGCCGGTCGCATAGCCTGCTGCACCGATTAACACTGCACGCACTGTCATAGGATTTCTGTGCAGGGCTCCGCCCACCTGCAAGGCAATAAATGCTATCTCATCCTCGCTCGGCATGGCACCTGTGTACTTTTCGTAGTATCTCGATACTGTAAAGCATACCGTAAAGAGACTGGCATACGATTGTGTGATATCGGAAAGAAACGGATTGTCTATCTCTATGCCGAAATGAGTCCTCGCAATGGAGCCCGGTAAAAAGCTACGCATGCTCTCACGTAGAAGCTCATTTTCAATCAGATTGGCTGCGAGAAGATTTGACAGATACACTATCATCTCATCCTCTATGCTAAGTGCCTCCTCACAGGACATGACAACACGGTTTTGTCCCTCGGCACAGGAAAAAAGCATTGCCAGATACATGATTTCAGGCTGTGAGAGGCTGATGCCGTGATGTCTGTCCAGAAAGCCTGCTGCCTCCTTTGCCATGTTCTCATGCTCTGTCATTACGAATCCATTTTTCTGTACCTGCTGCTCTGTTTCGGTGCCCGCATCCCCATCATTTGCATCATCACGCATTCGGTTTGACAAATCTAACTCATCCGGCTTCAGCTCTTTCTCCACATCCACCCTGAAAAGTGCAATGGCTATATACTCTGCCAGCATCTGAAATGTGTAATCCGTAAAGATGATATCAAAGCGTCTCTCCACATGATGTATCATGTCAACTGCCATCGACAGATTTACGCTTCTGAAATTATTGGCTATCACCTCGGCCGCGCGTCTTGAAAGCCTGTGGTCATCGGTCTTGATAACCTGCTTATCACTGATTGGATACCTGCAGAAATGCCTCATGGCTTTTCTGATATCAAGCTCACTGCCTGTCGCATATATTCCGTAACCCGCCGTTCTGTGCACCTTAATGCCAAAGAGCAGAAGCTCTGCGTCAAGCTCATTTATATCATCCATGATGACATTTTTGCTGACGTTTAACTCCTCCGAAAAAAGCGCATACGTGTATGTATCCCAGCCACTTAGCAGAATATACGATATGTAGTTCTGTCTCTTCTTCTGCGATACTGCTGCCGATTTCCGCCCTGCCACATCCAGAATCTTTCCTATCTGCGCATCGCTAAAGCACGGCTTCATGCCTTTGCCCGGCTTTCTGTCGAGCGTCATAGAGTTTTGCTCACAAAAATCAGCCACCTCCTTCAGATATGTCTTCACACTTCGCTCCGACATACCTGTGGACGCAGCAAGAGCCTTTGATGTGACAAGCTCATTGTTGTGCTCTGCCAGCTTTTCAATTATCAATAATCCCTTTTCTGAAAGCATAAATCAAAGTTCTCCTGATTATACGTAATTTAACAATTCGACCGGTTCATCTATCAGATTTGTTGCACCATGCTCCTTCAAAAACTCTACGTCCCTGAAGCCCCATGTGACAGATACGCACTCCAGACCTGAGTTTTTCGCTGTGGCGATATCCACATCGGAGTCCCCCACATAGATTGCTTCATCTGCACTCACCTGAAGCTCTTTAAGTGCCTTCTGCACCATATCAGGTGCCGGCTTTTTGCGTATACCCTCTTCCTCCATCTCGCCGACTGCCGATGTCATATACTCCTTGAAATAAAGCTGATTGAGCTCCTTTACCGCCGGGTCAAGCTTGTTTGAAACAATAGCAAGCTTTATGCCGTTTAATTTAAGCTCCTTTAAAAGCTCCATGATTCCATCATAAGGTGCTGTATTGTCATTGCAATGAGCCTCATAATATTCCTTGAAATCCGAAAATGTCTTTTCAAACTTTGGATTGTCTGCCCCCTGTGGCACTGCGCGCTCCATCAGAAGCTTTACACCGTTTCCCACAAATCTGCGCACCTCGTCGAGTGTACGCTCCGGCATGCCATTTTGTTTCAATGCATAGTTTGTTGCATTTTTTAAATCCTCGAGTGTATAGAGAAGTGTTCCATCAAGGTCGAAAACGACCGCTTTTTTACGGTTTTCCTCCTCACCCTTTGCTATATGTGTCTTTTCAAATTCTGTCTTGCTTATCATATATGCCTCATTCCTATCATCATTTGGCAGAACCATAATATCTCCAGGTCTGCCTGATATATAACTGCTGTCATCCTTATTCTTAAATAGCTTTACCTTGTGCTTTAGCACAAATGCCCTTGAAAAATCCGCCTCAACAGGTATGCACACTCTGGCATGTGCTATTCCATCCACTATAGTCTCCGTATCCTTATTCTTGAACTTTGGGACATAATCTGTCTGTTTCACAGTAAACCGCCAGTCCTTGTATATCCTGAAGCTTTTGTTCAGCCTGTCCAGATTTAAAATCCGTACACTGCCGTCTTCTCCTATTATGACTACCGTATCTTCACCAACCGGTGTGGAGATATCCCCCTTAGCTGTCCGCACTCCCATGCAGCAGCCCACAGGCAGTATATCCTTTGCAATGATATATCCCATCGGTATCGGGCGTTTTTATAATCCACTTTTTTGAAGCCACTCGTATCAAAATCTTCTCCGTAAATTATCTTTGTATCGTTTAAATAATCAAAAATCCTCTCTTCCAATAATGATTTGATTGCAGAATCCGAAGGACGTTTGCGTGTACCATCGCTGCTGTACTGAAATCTTGGTGTCAAGTCTTTTTCTCTGCAATAGACATTATAGCTGTCTATCAGCAGATCCATCGGAATAAATCCACCGGCCTTGTAATAATGTCCTCCGCCGGAGCCTATGTCCCTGCACACTTCCTGCGCCATTTTGCTCGCGCTCACCTCTTTTATGCAGCTTCTAAACGAAAGCTTCACTCCATTCTTAATCACTGAAAATACCATACATACGTCAATAGCATCCACCTCCAGCACAAAATCGCTTATGATGCCGAGTACATTTGGGTCACATGCCCCTGCCTTTACGATCGCCAGACGATATTCCTCTATATAATCGCGCCCCAGCAATGCTGTTGCGGCTATGTCCAGCTCCTCAAGTGACATGTTGGCATTTCGGAATTTGGCCACTATAGTGCTGTCAAAATCCGCCTCATCGCGCAGATCCCTATCAAGCGAATGTGTTATCTCGGTAAATTCTCCGGTGTCGGTGTAAAGTCCATAATACAGTGCTGTTGCCAGGTTTCGATTTATCTCTACGCACTCCTCACGCAGCATATCCCACACAATTGTTGCACATGAGCCCATATAGCTCATGACACGGTTCATAGCAGGAAGCTGTCCCGATACTCTGTGGTGATCTATGACAGCCACATTTTCTGCCTTGAAAAATGTGACATTCCCACCACCGTACTGACAATCGACAGTCACAAGCAGCTGCGGATTGTCTAAAAAATCCACATGCTCTATCGGTATGCCAAGACTGTCTACCATAAGCACCAGATTGCTCTTGTGTATGATATTCCTGCCTCCGTATACAAGTCTGGGACTTTTTCCATTCAGCCTCAGGTATTCATAGACTCCAAAACCGCTTGCCAGTGCATCTGCGTCCGGATTATCATGACATTGCACAATTATGTTATCAAATTGTAATAAATCACTTAGCTTCATTATTAGCTCCCTGAATAGTTATATTAATTCATTTTCTCATATGTGTATTTATGGCTGCTTCAAATCATCACATTATTTCAGGTACGGAAACAGCAGCGAGCTTCTGTCCTTCTCGTCAAACATCGAATTGTACTGCAGGATATTGTATGCCTTTATCCATTTTGCCTCGTCTCCTGTTGCGTCATCCACATGCATAAAACACTCATTCTTTTTCGAATAATAGCCCCTTGAATTTATGGCCGGAATCTTCTCCATCAGCTCTGCGAGGAACCGGTTGTATGCCGGCAGATCTATGTTGGCTCTCTCAAGCGTCAGTGTGGACAGGTAGTTGAGGCTCGTCACATCAACTTTCTGTGCATCCGTCTCGTAATTGGTCCATATGAAAAACGGCACCTTGTACAGATCCTCAAGCTCCTGCTCTGTAAGTCCGGAATTGCCCTTGCCATTTAAAAGCTTGATAAAATCATTGCATAATCCCGGCTGGTGGTCTCCAAAAAACACAATCTCTACCGGATCATCCACACCCTTAAAGTATGTGATGAGATTTTCGAGCGCCTTGTCACTCTCATTCAAAAGTGACAGATACTGGTTCGCATCGGTGTATGACGCTCCAACCTTGTAAACCTCCTGGTTGAAGTTGTCATATCTCTCACCGTAGCCACCATGGTTTTGCATCGTGACACCCATGATGTAAAGCTTCTCGTCATCGCTCTTTTTCTCGTAGCGGTCAATAATCTTATCATAGAGCTCCTGGTCAGTGATATATTCCCTGAGTATCTTTGTCTGGTCAAAATCATCTATAAAGTAAGTCTCATCATAGCCCAGATGCGGATAAACCTTGTTTCTGCTCCAGCCTGTCGCATAGTATGGATGCATCGCAACCGTCGTATAGCCGATATTCTTCAGGTTTGAGACTATGGAGGTCGGGTCATCACTTATATACTGCTGATAAACCACCGAGCCGTCCGGCAGAAATGCCATCGAGTTTCCTGTCTCAAATTCCCACTCAGAGTTTGGCGTCTTCGCACCGTACACGGACGAAAGAGCATAGCCTTTAAGCGTATTTTCACTCAGAGAATCCATAAACGGCGTAACCTGCGTGTTGGTCTCAAAATCTCCCACCACCGACAAATCCGCAAACGACTCATTCATGATAACAATGATTGTCGGATTTTTCGCATCAGACTGCGAATATGAGCTGTCCGTTTCCTTGAAATTGCCCGCTATCTTGTCAACTGCTGCCTTGCTGTAACCATCAGGTGCCTTCACAAAGCTGTCCCTTATGCCGAGCACAAAGTTCAGCAGATAGCCGTTTCTGTACGTGCCCTTTTTCTCCCAGGTCTCGGTGTTCAGTGACATGGAATTCATGATGACATACAGCACGCATATTATTGTGAGAAGAATCGAAATAATCCTCATATGGATAGCCGACTCGAACTGCACTTCTATACGCCTTACCAGCATGATATACAAAACAGCCGCCAGAATCACATACAAAAACTTGTAGTCTATGACGAATTTGTATTTTGTCACGACAGAAAGTCCTGTTCCCGCTGACTTCAAATCCGCATACGTAAACTCATTACCACGAAATTCATAGACAAAATAATCTATAAATCCAAACGCGAGTATAGCAATTGATGCTATGGTACATGTCAGCCTCGTGTTGTTTGTGATAAAAAGTATAACCAGATATATAGCGAGCGCCAGAACCATATTCACCACGCATATCATATCGGTGGTTTTCACAAAGTCCTCATCCGTCAGCAGCACATACTGCACCGAAAAAACAGATAGTATCGCTCCGATGACAAGCAGTATCGCAGCCCAAAGCCACGACAGCTTCACCGGAAGCTCAAGCTTCACATTGATAAGCCCAAAATATGCTGCCGCAAACAAAAGAATCCCCCACCAGCTTGCCGATGTAAAATAACCTACCAGCGCGGCCGCCACTGCTGCAATTCCAAAATGTATGTTGTTTTGTTTTGTTATCTCAAATTTGATGCTCATTTCTGCCTCTTAATATTGCCTCTTAATGCTTCGTCTTAATGATGCTTCTTAATGTTGCCTCTTAATGCTTTCTCTTAATGCTTTCTCTTAATGCTGCCTCTTAATGTTGCGATTTGATTTTAAAAATATTTCCTAATTAGCAAAGAAGTCCTCAATTTGACTGTATATAATGTGCATCAGATTTGTTCTTGCCTCAACGCTTGCCCACGCAATATGCGGTGTGATAATCAGCTTGTTTGAATCCTTTATCGCACGGAGCGGATTGTCCTCACTCATAGGCTCCTGCGCCAGCACATCAAGACCTGCCGCCGCCAGCTCTCCATCCATAAGCGCCTGTGCCAGATCCGCCTCATTCACTATAGGACCTCTGCCAAGATTTAAAAATATCGCAGATTTTTTCATCTTTTCAAACGCAGTCTTGTCCATCAGACCAAGTGTGTCATCTGTGAGCGGCGCATGCACCGACACGATATCAGACGTGGTAAGCAGAGTATCAAAATCCACTCTCTCATAGCCCGGCTGCGAATTTCTTCCTGAGGTAGAATAATAAACCACATGGCAGCCAAAAGCCTTTGCGATATCAGCCACACGTCTTCCGATATTTCCAAGCCCCACTATGCCCCAGGTCATACCGCTAATTTGGTGAAACACATTGGAAAAATGCGTAAACGACGTATCACCCACATATTTCTCGCTCTTCACATAATCATCATAATATCTCAGCTTCTCAAGCAGGTAAAATAGCAGTGCAAACGTATGCTGCGCCACGGTCTCTGTAGAATACCCTGCGACATTTCTCCATTCAATGCCTCTTTTTTCCAGATATTCTTTATCCAGATTGTTTGTGCCTGTTGCAGTCACACATACGAGCTTTAAATTTTTTGCCTGTCCTATAGATTTTTCATTTACCTCGACCTTATTTAAAACAATCACATCAGCATCCCTTGTGCGCTCCGCTGCTTCCTCTGTTGTCGAAAAATCATATTTGACAACCTCTCCGAGCTTGTCATATTCGGAAAGGTCGATGTCGTCACCAATTGTTTTGGAATCTAAAAATACTATTTTCATGGTTTGTTTCCTCTGTGCTATATATTTATTCGATTTTATTTTTGGGGGTAGGGACTTCGCACCTGCAGGCTGTTAAGATGCGCTGGACATATGGTATATTCCTCAGAAATATATGAAGTCAGCCACAAAAAATGCATCCGGATAGTCTGTTTTATCAGTCTGCTTTTTATCGTCACCAAAGGTTAATGGAACTTTGTGGCAGTTCATATATTTCTTCGGAACACACCATATGCCAGCGGTAATGCAGGTTTGCGTGTGCGAAGTCATCTCAATAATTATCTATATTTATCAATGTTTATCACTATTTATTGTTATTTGACAATTTTAATCTTTATTTGCCAATGTTTATGATTACTAAAAATACAGCTTGCTTTAAATACTAACAAATTACCTAGCATAATAGCATTAACATAATAGCATTAGCGCAATTTATAAATGTAATCATATGTTCATTTCATACATATAAATATATTTATACCACATTTCCGGAAATAAAACCACTGTATCAGTGTTTGATTAAACAAAGCTTAAGAAAGCCCACCATATTAATGATAAATTTCATCAATATGGTGGGCTTTAACTATTCTGTGTATCTCTCTTATGTTAGCATTTTATCTCACAGAGAATTTGTAATCTGTCTCTGTGTGGTATGTATCGCCAACCTTTGTAACAGGTGTACTGAAGTTGGTCTCATTTATTGAGTTTGGATAGAACTGTGTCTCGAGGCAGAATGCATCGCGGTTATTGTATTTAACTCCGCCCTTGCCTTCCTGTCCCACGATAAAGTTGGCAGTATAAAGCTGAATTCCGACACAGTCGGTGTATACCTCCATCTGTATGCCACTCTCAGGAGAGTATGCTGTTGCGACCTTTTCTACTCCCGGGGCTGTCTTGTCTATTGCAAAATTGTGATCATATCCGCTTCCATAGTGAAGCTGTGTATCATTTGCCTCGATATCTCTTCCGATTGGCTTAGCCTCTGTAAAATCAAATGGTGTACCCTCAACCGGTGCAATCTCACCTGTAGGAATAGCCTTGGAATCCTTTACAGGTGTGTAATGCTCAGCATTTATCTGCAATGTGTGAGTGTATACGCTTCCTGATGCATGACCATTCAGATTGAAATAGCTATGGTTTGTCATATTAAAGGTAGTTGTCTTATCTGCCTTTGCATTGTATATAATAGCGAGAGCATTTTCTTCTGTTACCTTAAATGTCACATCAACGACTGCATTTCCAGGGAAGCCCTGCTCCAAATCTGCATCCTCTATCTCAAAGGTAATCTCATCTGCCTTCTGCTCCTTAACAGTCCAGAAGCGCTTAGAAAAACCATTTGAGCCACTGTGAAGACTGTTCTCATTGTCATTAGCCTCAAGCTTATATTCCACTCCATCAATATTAACCTTTGCATCAGAAATCCTGTTTGCATATCTACCGACAGTAGCACCAAAATAGCAGTACTCCTTCTCATATGACTTTACATTGTCATATCCTAAAATGACATCTCTCTCATTGCCATCCCTGTCCTTTACAAAAATAGATACAACTGAAGCGCCATAGTCTGTCAAAAGTACTCTCAATCCACCGCCATTGCTGATTTCGTAAAGCGATGCCTCCACTCCTTTTGATGTTGTACCGAAAGTTTTTTTACTCATGCCCCATATCCTCCTTTGGTTACATTACGTTTGTTGCATTTTTCTTATTCTACGCATTCCTTTGTATTTTACTTCTTTTGATCGCATAAGTAAACTTTTTCGTGCAAATATCCGATAAAATATTTATAACAATTATTTAAGTGCGATTATACGTTCAAAATAGAACCTAAAATCGTAGTTATAACGCAATTATTTTAAACTTTAAAATTTAAAAATATAAAGAGGATTAACATGAGTACACGAGTAAGTTCAGCAACAAATCTTTCAGCAACATATTTTATGAGAAATTTTTATTCAAACAACCGCGATGCCATGAAATCATCCAAACGCAAAGAATATAGTATTACAGAGCTCGCTTACGATGATTCAACCGCCCTGCACCGCGCAGCTAAAAAATTAAAGAACTACAAGTATTCGGACAACGAAAATACCGATAACATCCGCGGAACAGTCATGGCTCTTGTTGACACATACAACAATTCCATTGATTCCGCCTCAAACAGCAGTTCAACCTCCATGAAGCGTTATGCCAAGCAGCTCAAAAAGCTGGCAAGTAAATACAGCGACGAGCTTGAGGACATTGGCATCACAATAAACAACGATGGGACCCTGAAAGCTAATGAGGAGCTCGTCAAAAAAGCCGACGCAGACACTCTTAATTCTCTGTTCGGAAATGACAATGACTTCACAAGCAGTCTGTATCGTGTCTCACGCCAGATGAGCAGCTCGTCATATGATGATTACTACACATCTCTGCGGGCAGGAAGCAATATAAATCTGACGGTGTAATTTTTATAATGTAATTTTAGCATTTCAACTGTAGAATTTCGATTTTGCAAAAGAATAATAGATAATAAATATTTGGCTGTCTTTTTCTTAAATTAGAGCAAAAAAAAGACAGCCATCGTTCTGCTGTCTTTTAGGAGAAGGTATTTTACTATGGGGATAGTAAAAAATATATAATGTATTGGGGGGTTTTTACGGTTATTATAGTATCACCTTGGCCTCTGAAAGTGTTAACAAACATGCACAAATTTTCAATTATTTTTTGTGCAGTTTTACTAATTAAAAATTCACCATATATCAATAGAAAAAGAAAACCACCACTCTTACGAGTGATGGTTTTCTTTTTCTAATGAGACATCGGGGATTCGGTCTACGCTCCGCTTCGGTCCGCGCTGAACAGACGTCCCCCGGACGTCTAGCGCCCCGACCAACTACGTTGTCCGGAGTTCGAACCCTCCGATGTCTTGCATTAAAAAACGCCTCTCTAAGAGAGACGTTTTTCAATGAG
>ENA-OPCK01000485-OPCK01000485.1-human-gut-metagenome-genome-assembly--contig:-NODE-485-length-20754-cov-2.701580_pt1 | contig 20754 bp, 17 predicted proteins | sample MGYA00241249_ERZ501478 | MGnify/ENA primary metagenome ERZ501478 (study PRJEB25962, sample SAMEA2042629) | human gut metagenome | biome: human gut; feature: human-associated habitat; material: faeces...
GGATGGAGCCGCCCGGCTGGATGACGGCCGTGCAGCCGGCGTCCACCACGACGTCGAGACCGTCGCGGAACGGGAAGAAGGCGTCGGAAGCGGCCACGGAGCCCTCGAGAGAGAGACCGGCCTCTTCAGCCTTGAGCATGGCGATGCGGGCGGAGTCGACGCGGCTCATCTGGCCGGCACCGACGCCGAGCGTCATGCCGCCGCGGGCATAGACGATCGTGTTGGACTTCACGAAGCGGGCGACGTTCCAGGCGAACATCAGGTCGGCGATCTGGGACGACGTTGGCTGGCGCTTCGTCACGCAGCGCAGGGCGCCTTCGGCGCAGATCTGGTTGTCGGGCGTCTGAACGAGCAGGCCGCCGCCGACGCGCTTGAAGTCGAAGTCGTTGTGGGCCTTGCCGAGAGCGACCGTGAGAAGACGGAGATTCTTCTTGGCGGCGAAGATCTCGACAGCTTCCTTGGAGAAGCTCGGAGCGATGATGCACTCGGCGAACTGGCGGGAAACGAGCTCGGCGCATTCGCCGGTCACTTCGCGGTTGAAGGCGATGATGCCGCCGAAGGCGGACTTGGAGTCCGTCTGGAAGGCCTTGGAGTAGGCTTCGGCGGAGCTGATACCCACGGCGACGCCGCACGGATTGGCGTGCTTGATGATCACGCAGGCGGGAGCCTCGAAGGAGCGGACGCATTCCCAAGCGGCATCGCTGTCGGCGATGTTGTTGTAGGAGAGTTCCTTGCCCTGAAGCTGTTCATAGCCGGCGAGAAGGCCCGGCGCAACGGAGGATTCGCGGTAGAAGGCGGCAGCCTGGTGCGGATTTTCGCCGTAGCGCATGTCCTGGACCTTTTCCCACTGGCGGGTGAGGACCTGCGGGAAGCGGGTGCGCTGGTTGTTTTCGTCAAGGCTCGTGAGGTAGTTCGTAATCATGCCGTCGTAGCGGGCGGTATGGGCGAAGACCTTCTTGGCGAGCGCGAGGCGCGTCGCGGCCGTGACACCGCCTTCGGCCTTGATTTCGGCGACGACGGAGGCGTAGTCGGTCGGATCAACGATCACGGCGACGGACTCGTGGTTCTTGGCGGCGGCGCGGATCATCGTCGGGCCGCCGATGTCGATGTTCTCGATGGCGTCTTCAAACGTGCAGTCCGGCTTGGCGATCGTCTGTTCGAACGGATAGAGGTTCACGCAGATGATGTCGATCGGGTCGATGCCGTGGGCCTCGAGAGCGGCCATGTGCTCGGCGACGGGACGACGGGCGAGGATGCCGGCGTGGATCTTCGGGTTGAGCGTCTTGACGCGGCCGTCGAGCATTTCAGGGAAGCCCGTGTAGTCGGCGACTTCCTGGCAGGGGACGCCTTCCTTCGTGAGGAGCTTGGCGGTGCCGCCCGTGCTGAGAATGTGGTAGCCGAGAGCGACGAGCTCGCGGGCAAAATCCACGACGCCGGTCTTGTCGGACACGCTGATAAGAGCCTGTTTCTTCATTGCCTATTTCCTTATGAACTTTCTCCGGGCAGAAGCTTGTGACTGCGAAGCTTCGAGCGCAGAGTATTTCGGTTAATGCCAAGAATCTTTGCGGCTTCAATCTGGTTGTTGCGGCAGAGCTTCATCACGTAGATGAGCAACGGACGCTCCGCCGTCTCCATGACCAGACTGTAGAGAGGATGCGGCTGCGAACCGCCGAGCTGCTGGAAGTACTGGTTGAGCTGGACGATCACGGCCTCTTCAATGCGGCCCGCCTTGAGCTCGGGCATGTCCTTCGCCAGGCTTTCCAGCGTAACGCCCTCGAAGTCAAGTCCCAGCTTGACTCTCTGCTTCGCCTGCCTGATCAGCCTGATCTGCGGCGCTTCAGGCTTACGGCGGACAATCGCCTTGTCATCCAAGTCCCTGCTCGTCATCCTGCAACCTCTCAAAATAACGGCTGACGGCCGCACCGAGGACGTCCGCATCGGACGTGGCGAACAACTCGCCCAACAACGCCTCGGAGCCCGGCAGCCCCTTCAAATAATGGCTCAGGTGCTTCCTGAAGGTCACGGCACCTCTAGCACCGCCATAATAGTCAAAATGACGGCGCATGTGGTCGCAAATGACCGCATGTCGTTCCTCAAGCCCCGGCGCCTTCCTTTCGGGAAGATGGCCGAGGGCGGCGCCGACCTCCGAGAAGATCCACGGATTGCCGTAGGAGGCCCTGCCGATCATCACGCCGTCGGCGCCCGTAAGCGCCATCACGCGCCTTGCCTTCTCGCCCGAGTCTATGTCGCCGTTGGCGATGACGGGAATGGAGACGGCGGCCTTCACGGTCCTGATCGTCTCGTACTCGGCCTCGCCCCTGAAGCCGTCCTCGCGCGTCCTGCCGTGGATCGTCAGCATGGCGACGCCCGTCTGCTCGGCGATGCCCGCAATGGCGAGCGCGTTCCTGTGCTCCCTGTCCCAGCCCGTGCGGATCTTGAGCGTCACGGGCACGGAGACGGCCGCACACACGGCCTCGAGAATCCGCGCCACCAACGCCTCGTTCTTCATGAGCGCGCTGCCGCACGCCGTCTGAAGCACCTTCTTGGCGGGACAGCCCATGTTGATATCGACCACCTGCGCGCCCGAATCCTCGGCATAGCGGGCGGCGTCGGCCATCATGGCGGGATCAGCTCCGAGAAGCTGCACGACGCGCAGTCCCAACTCGGCGTCACAGGCCCAGCGCGTGGCGCTCTTGCGGCTCGTCCTGAACTGCGGCTGGCAGGTCGTCATTTCGCCCACCGCATATCCCGCACCATGGGCGCGGCAGATCTCGCGGTAAGGCAGATCGCTCATGCCGGCCATGGGGGCCAGCATGACGGGAACATCGACGGCGTAGGGACCGAGCTTCACTCTCTTCTCACGTTATTCGGGGGGGCGCTCTGCACACGGGGAGCGCCCGACCGCCACATTTTACCGACACGACCGGCGCACAGGCCCTGCCGTGCCCTCACTTTTCCATTTGGTTTCGAATTCGCGCCTCGGCAAGCGCGAGCTCGCGCACGTCGCCCACGTTGAACCACATGCCCTCGTACACCTCGCCCGTGACGCGTCCCGCCTCGCAGAACTGCCAGAGCCACGGGAAGAGCTTTGCACGAACAGGCTCGACGCCCTCGAAGAGCGACGTCCCGTAGACGCCGAGGCTCGAGAACGTGTGCGTCCTCGGCTCCCTTCGGACGAGTCCCAGCTCATCCAGCGTCATGTCGCCGTCGGCATGGTAGGAGGGATTGGGCGCAAGCACGAGGTGCGCAACTGCGTCCGAGCCCGCGAGAGCGCGGCCCGCACGCACAAGGCGCGAGTAGTCGAAGTCGGTCACGATGTCACCCGCGACGACGATGAATGCGTCGTCGCCGTCATCGAGCATCGGAAGCGCCTTCGCGATTCCGCCGAGCGTCTCGAGGGCTTCGCCCGCCGTGCGGCCCTCGACTGAATAGCGCAGGCGCACGCCCCAGGCGGAGCCGTCTCCAAGCGTCTCCACGATCCTGTCGCCGAGATGCGCGACGTTGAGGACGATCTCCTCGACGCCCGCCTTCCTGAGTGCAAGAATCTGGCGAACGGCCATGGGCGTCCCCGCCACCTCGACGAGGGGCTTGGGCGTCGTGAGCGTGACGGGCTGCATGCGGCGGCCTTCCCCCGCCGCGAGGATCAGAGCGCGCATGACCGTCAGAAGGTGTAGCCGAAGGACGTTTCGGAGCCCTCGAGGTCGTCGATGAGGTGCGTGAGCGGCGAGAGTTGGATGTAGCGGCGGGCCGTCTTGCGCACGTACTGGATGAAGCGCGGCGTGTCCTCAAGGTACTTGGGCTTGCCGTCGCGGTAGTTGAGGCGGGCGAAGATGCCGAGCACCTTCAGATGGCGCTGCACGCCCATGAACTCGACGTCGCGGTAGAAGTTGCCGAAGTCGGCGGGCACGGGGATGCCCGCCTTGCGGGCCTTCTCCCAATAGCGGATCGTGGTGTCGAGCACGAAGCTCTCGTCCCAGGAGATGAAGGCATCGCGCAGGAGCGAGGCGATGTCGTAGCTGAGCGGACCGTAGAGCGCGTCCTGGAAGTCGAGGATGCCGGGCATCGGATCGGAGACCATCAGGTTGCGCGGCATGAAGTCGCGGTGCACAAAGACGAGGGCCTCGCGGCAGTTGGTGTCGAGAATGGCCTCGGTGGTCATCCTCCACCACTTCTGCTGCTCCTCGGTCCACTCGACGCCGCGGTGGCGGCCCACGTACCAGGTCGGGAAGAGCTCGAGCTCGCGCTGCAGGACCTCGCGGCTGTAGGCGGGAAGCACGTTCGGGCGGGAGATCTTCTGCCACGCGACGAGCGCCGTGGTGGCACGGTCCATGAGTTCGCGGGCGTTGTCCTCGTTGAGGACGTCAAGATAGGTCTCCCTGCCGAGGTCGGAGAGCAGCATGAAGCGATGGTCCGTGTCGGCTTCGAAGATTTCGGGGGCGTTGAGGCCCGCCTCGTTCCTCAGCAGGCCGTCGACCTTGATGAAGGAAGCGAAGCTCTCGGGCGTCTCGCCCTCGGCATTCATAGCGATGAAGCTGCGGCCGTCGGCGGCGGCAATGCGGTGATAGGACCTGAAGCCAGCGTCCGCGCCTGCACGGCTTACCGTCGTCAGATCGAGCTGATATTTCGGGGAAATGCTCTGGAGCCACTGCCCGAAGGCGGAGGCGGCCGCGCTGTTCGTCATGTTTTCGTCGTCCTCTAGTGCCGAAGGATCTGAAGCCCGCAGGGATTTTATGGACTGCGCGGCGCCCCTCGGGAATGACGGGGCTTTATAATCCTTCAATTGTCTTGACGTCATTTTATAGGCCTGCCCACAGGCTGTCACTCTCACCGTTTTTTCATGTCATTCCCGCGTCCCCGACAGACCGCGATCAGCGTAAGCATCGCGCTGGCCGCCATGGCCTACACCTCCATTGCGCCGGCCGCTCAGACAGGCAGCGTGGTGTCCCTCGAATCCGTGACGACGCTCGATCCGTCCCGCGCAACGCCCGACTCGGACGCCGCGAGCTTCGTGTCCGCCGACCGCATCGAAGGCAACCCCGAAGACCAGCTCCACCTTTACGGCAACGCGGAGATCCGCCGCGCCGGCACCGTCCTCAAGGGCGACCGAATCACCTACACGCAGGAAACCGACGAAGTCGAGGCCGTTGGCAACGCGCGCATCTCGCGCCAGGGCGCCTCCTTCTCGGGTCCGTCCATGCGCTTCAAGATCTCGCCGCGCACGGGCGACATGTCGGACGCCGAATACGAATATGCGCCGCGCAACATCCGCGGCTGCGCAAAGAACATCCGCTTCATCTCGGGTGAATCGACCGTCTTTGACGACGCCAAGGTCACGACCTGCAAGCGCGACGACGAAGCCTGGTTCATCAAGATGAACGAGCTCGAGATCGACGAGTACGACCAGACGGCAACGGGCACGAACGCCTCGCTGCACTTCATGGGCGTGCCCGTCTTCGGCTCCCCGTGGTTCTCCTTCCCCGTGAGCCGTGAGCGCCGCTCCGGCTTCCTCGTGCCGACCTTCGGCATGAGCTCGACCCGCGGCCTCGACCTCGCGGTCCCGTACTACTTCAACATCGCGCCCAACTACGACCTTACGCTGACGCCCCGTCTGATGACCAAGCGCGGCGTCATGCTCGACACCGAGGCCAGGTTCCTCTACAACAACTTCGAGACGACAGTCGACTACGCGCTGATGCCCGACGACAAGGAGATGGACGACAGCCGTTCGAGCCTGCACGTCGACATGAGCTGGCGCCGCGACAAGCTGAGCGCCTTCGTCGACTACAACCGCGTCTCCGACGATGACTTCATCAGCGACTTCTCGAGCAACGTCCGAGAGTCCTCCGAAACCGTCCTGCCGCAGGAATACGCCCTTCGCTACGACGAGACGTACTGGAACACGTCGATCAACGTCAAGAAGAACCAGGCGCTCACCTTCGACCACATCGACTACTACAAGCCGTACGAACGCGTGCCCCAGATCACCTTCAACGGCTACAACGGCGACTTCTACGGCTTCGAGGTCGGCACGACCATCGAGGCGACGCGGTTCGAGCATCCGACGTTCACGACGGGCGACCGCTTCGTCTTCGAGCAGACGGTCTCCTATCCGATGCGCGGCGCGGGCTGGTTCGTCGTGCCCAAAGGCACCTTCCTCGGCACCTGGTACCAGCTCGAGAACCTGGACCGCGACGGGGGCCGCTTCACCAACAAGGATCCGCACCGCACGACGCCGATGTTCAGCCTTGACGCCGGCCTCGTCTTCGACCGCGACGCCGTCTGGTTCAACCGCGAGGCGTACCAGACGCTCGAGCCGCGCGTCTACTACGCGTACGTGCCGTACCGCAATCAGGATGACCTGCCCGTCTTCGACACGACGATCGCCGACCTGAACTTTGCAACGCTCTTCTCGGAGAACATCTTCTCCGGCTACGACCGCGTGAGCGAGGCCAACCAGCTGACGAGCGTGCTCACCACCCGCTACATCGACAAGACGAGCGGCCTCGAGCTCTTCAAGGCCAGCGTGGGCCAGCGCAACTACTTCTCGGACCAACGCGTCAACTTCTACACGCCGGGCGACACCCAGATGCGCGAAAGCCCGCTTCGCACCGACGTTCGCAGCGACCTGCTCGCGAGCGTGGGCGCGCGTCTGACGCGCTCGATCACGTCGGACGTGAGCGGCCAGTACTCCTCGGCGATGAGCCGCTGGGTGAAGGCCAAGGCAGGCGTCAGGTGGCAGCCGCGCCCGATGTCCCTCGTCGGCCTCTACTACCGCTACAACTACTCGTCCGAGCGCGACTACACGGACTATCAGAACGACTACATCAAGCAGATCGACCTGGCGGTCCAGTGGCCGATCACGAACCGTCTGTTCGGCCTCTTCCGCTACAACTACTCGCTCCTGCAGGACAAGCCCATCGAGATGATCGGCGGCGTCGAGTACCTGCACGACTGCTGGACGCTTCGTTTTGCCGCACAGCGCTACACGACGACGTCCAACAACGACGAGACCAACTTCTTCTTACAACTCGAGCTCAACGGCTTGGGTAGTATTGGCACAAGCCCGCTTTCTGAACTCCAGAGGAACATCAAGGGTTATCAGACCACCACCCGTGTTCCCGACAAGATTGGACAGTACGATTACTATGAATAAGCTCAAGACCATTGCCGTGCTGACGATGAGCATGGCCGCCCTCAGCACCGCCTTCGCCGCCGAGCAGGCCGTTACCGAATCTGCGCAGGCGGCTCCCGTCGTCCAGCCGCAGGCCGGCAACGTCGAACTCGACCGCATCGTGGCGGTCGTCAACAACGACGTCATCACGGACCGCGAGCTTCAGGAGCGCACGCACGTCGTCGCCATCAACCTGCGCCGCCAGAACATCCAGCTCCCGCCGATGGAGCAGCTCCGCGCCCAGGTGCTTGAACGCCTGATCTTCGAACGCGCCATCAAGCAGCGCGCCCGCGAAACCGGCATCCGCATCGACGACCAGATGGTCAACGCCTCCATCGAGCAGATCGCCCGTCAGAACAACCTGTCGGTCGACCAGCTCCGTCAGCGTCTGATGGCCGACGGCGTCTCCTTCTCCTCCTTCCGCGAGGAGATCCGCGACGAAATCACGACGCAGCGCCTGCGCGAACGCGAGGTCGACGCCAAGATCCAGATTCCCGAAAGTGAAATCGACGCCTACCTCGCCGAGCAGGCCGGCTTCACGACGGGCAACACGACGGAATTCCACATCCAGCACATCCTGATCCCGATCGACCATCCCGACAACACCGAAAAGCTCAAGAAGCATGCCGAGGAGATCGCCGAGCGCGCCCGCGCAGGCGAGGACTTCGCCATGCTCGCCGCCACCTACTCGCGCGCCTCCGACGCGCTGCAGGGCGGTGACATCGGCTGGCGCAACCTGCAGTCGCTGCCCAACGTCATGGCCGACGTGCTCAAGGAATCCCCCAGGAAAGGCGTCTACATCATCAAGGGCAAGGACTCCTGGGACGTCATGCGCGTCTCCGACACCCGTGACGGCGTTCAGTTCAAGCTCGCCGGCGGCCCGGTCGAACAGACCCACGCCCGCCACATCCTGATGCTCGTGAGCGACATCACGCCCGAAGGCGAGGTGATCCACCGCCTCAACGACGAGCGTGACCAACGGTGGCAAAACCTGATAGTCGGCTTTCTCATTCATGCGAGCCGCGGCATCGTTCGTCACGATGGGCAACACGAGTACACAGCCGTGCCGGATGGCCCCTGGCGGACATCGGCGCCGTACGCATCATCACTGAGTGGCGCGGGCGACCTCGGCTGGCTCCAGCCCGGCGACACCGTGCCCGAATTCGAAAAGGCCATGAACTCGCTCAAGCCCAACGAGGTCTCCGAACCGATCAAGTCCCAGTTCGGCTACCACCTCATCCAGGTGATCGAGCGCCGCATGGAAAAGAACGGCAATCCGCAGCGCATGCGCATCGCCGCCCGACAGCAGCTTCGCGAGAAGAAGCTCGGCGAGGCCGTCTACAACTGGCAGCGCGAGCTCCGCGACCGCGCCTACGTTGAAATCCGTGACAGCCACTACTGAGGCGAACCATGACTGAACTCCGGTCCGTTGCCGTCACGACCGGCGAGCCCGCCGGCATTGGACCGGAAGTCTCGCTCAAGGCCGCAGCCGCCGTGTCCGACCCGATCCTCCTGATCGGCGACCGCACGCTGCTTGAAGCCGAGGCCCGCCGCCTCGGCATCGCCTGGCCCCTGCCCGCGCACGTCTCCATCCGTCACGTGCAGCTTCGGGCGCCTGCCGAACCCGGCAGGCTTGACACCCGCAACTCGGCCTACGTGCTCGACATCCTGCGCGCAGCTCATGAAGGCGCCGCCGCAGGCGAATGGAGCGCCGTCGTCACGGCGCCCGTTCAGAAAAGCATCATCATCGAGTCCGGTGTGCCCTTCACAGGCCACACCGAGTTCTTCCAGGATCTCTGCGGCGTCAGGCGCGTCGTCATGATGCTCACGTCGAACGCCCGCACGGACGCGATGAAGGTGGCCCTCGCCACCACTCACCTGCCGATCGCCAGGCTTTCCGAGGCCATCACGGGCGAGCTGCTCGACGAGGTGCTCGACACGCTCAACACGGCGCTCGCACGCGACTACGGTCTGGCCGAGCCCCGCATCCTCGTCACGGGCCTCAACCCGCACGCAGGTGAAAACGGCCACATGGGCCACGAGGAAATCAACACGATCACGCCCGCTCTGGAAAGAGCGCGCAGCCGCGGCATTCACGCCGACGGTCCCGTGCCCGCCGACACGGCCTTCGTGCCCGGCCACTGGGACCGCTACGACGCCGTGCTCTGCATGTACCATGATCAGGGACTTCCCGTCCTCAAGCACGTGGGCTTCGCCGAGGGCGTCAACGTGACGCTCGGGCTTCCCTACATCAGGACCTCGGTCGACCACGGCACTGCGCTCGACATCGCAGGACAGGGCAAGGCGGACGACACGAGCATGATCTCCGCCCTCCGATTAGCACACTTTTTATCGAAGAACCGTGAAACAAGAATGGCTTGAAGGGCACAAGGCCCGCAAACGCTTCGGTCAGAACTTCCTTCATGACCGCCACTGGATCGAGCGCATCGTGCGCGGCATCGACCCGAAGCCGGGCGACGCTCTCATTGAAATCGGCCCGGGCCAGGCCGCGCTCACGCGCGAAGTCATCGCCTGCGCAGGCCACGAAGCCGCCGTCGAGATCGACCGCGACCTCGCCCAGTTTCTGCGCGAGCAGTTCTCCCCCGAGGAGCTCACGCTCATCGAGGCCGACGCCCTGAAACTCGACTGGACGACCGTCCTTGAGGGCCGCCGCCTGCGCATCATCGGCAACCTGCCCTACAACATCTCCTCGCCGCTCCTCTTCGCGCTCATGAGCGCTGCGGACCGCGTCATCGACCAGCACTTCATGCTCCAGCGTGAAGTGGTCGACCGCATGGTCGCCGAACCCGGCAGCAAGACTTACGGCCGTCTGAGCGTGATGCTCCAGTACCGCTACGTCATGCACAAGCTCTTCGACGTGCCGCCCGGCGCCTTCGTGCCGCCGCCCAAGGTCACGTCCTCGATCGTACGCATGGTGCCGCGCCCCGTCGAGTCGCTTCCCGAAGTCGATATGGAGATCTTCTCCCAAGTGGTCGCGCTCGCCTTCCAGCAGCGCCGCAAGACGCTGCGCAACGCGCTCTCCACCCTCATGGATGACGCCGCGATCAAACGCGCGGGCGTCAATCCCGCCGCACGCGCCGAAACGCTCGACGTGGCGGCCTTCGTGCGACTGGCACGCGAGGCGGCCAATCTGCCGCATCACGCCGACGCCGTCTGAGCCTCACTGCCCGACCTCCTCCAGTTCGGGCAGCACCTTCGCCGCGTTGAGTTTGGCGAGCTGTACCCGCCAGTCCGGGCAAAGCCTCTCCACCTCCTTCCAGAAGGCCTTCGAGTGATTGAAATGCTCGAGATGCGCAAGCTCGTGCGCGATCACGTAGGAGGCGACCGCATCATCAAGGAAGATCAGCCTCCAACAGAGCCTGATCGTATTCCTCGTCGTACAGCATCCCCATCTCATCCTCGCGCTTGAGAGACTCCACGACGCGGGCCAGTGGCGCGCACTGCCGCGATAGGCCTCCATCAGGTCGCCCAGCACCGTTTTGGCCTGCGCCTTGAAAAGGGCTAGCAACGCCCTGTCGACCTCCTTCCTCGAGCATGTCTGCGGCAGCGCCAGACGAATGACGGCGTCGTCTCCCGTCACGTCGACGTACGAAGTCTTCGCCGTCGCGTCGACCGCAACGGCCGTCTTCCTACCACGGTAGAGAATGTACCCGCTGCCGCCTGCAATGCAGTACGCAGCGTCCAGAACTGCATGCGTCTGCGCCCGCATCCACCTGACGTACTCCCTCTTCTGAAGAATGATTTCATCGCACCGCTGAAGAACGAATTCATCGCTCAGCATCTGCGGACCGGCATAGCGGTACGGAACCGTCACCACGGGCTTGTCCTGCCTGCCATCGTAGCTCAGGATGACGCGGGTCCTGTGGCGTCGGGAGGGCTGGAACAGATATTCGATGCGCTCGCCGTCTTCCGCCGTCACGGCCCTCTGGTGCGACGTCAATCGAAGAGACAGCCCCCTGCCGGCTTCAGGCATCAATTCGTTCAAGCTCATCTTCAATCCATTTTTCGACTTCGGCCGTCACCTCATGCGGATCCCTGCCCTTCGTCTCGATGACGGGGCCGACGCTCACGGTGATCGTGCCGGGTTGCTTGGCAATGGAGTTCTTGGGCCAGCAGTGGCCTGCATTGTGGCAGACGGGCACGATGGGCGTCCCGCTCTGGCATGCGAAGCGAGCGCCGCCCGTCTTGTAGCGCACGCGCTCTCCCGGCGGCACGCGGGTGCCTTCGGGGAAGAGACTGATCCAGAAGCCCTCGCGGAGCTTCACGGGGCCCTTCTTCATGAAGGCCTCGAAGGCGGAGCGGCCCTTGCTGCGGTCGATCGCCAGCATGTCCATGGCGCAGACCACCCAGCCGAGGACCGGAATCCAGTTGATCGAGCGCTTGTAGATGAAGCAGGCGGGCGCGGGAAGATAGGCGCCGAGCCAGAACGGATCCCAGGCGGACTGGTGCTTCATCAGCACGACCGCCTGCGTGTCGGCGGGCGGAAGGTTCTCCATGCCCTTCATCTCGAGCCTGATGCCGCAGATGACGCGAAGCAGTGCGAGCACGAACTTCGCCCACGGACGGCAGATGGCCTCATAGCGCCACTTCACGCTCGCAAAGGGCGTCGTGCAGAGCACGCAGACCGCAAGGACCAGAATCGAAAAGCTCAGGACGATGTAGAAGAGCCAGCCTCGAAGAAGATTCATGTTGGAATGTCCGGCCTGCAGAGCCGGATAAAAAAAGGATCCAAAACGAAATCATACCGTTTTGGATCCCTGTTGAACGGCCCTCGAAAGGGCCGTTTCGGCGCACGTCGCTTACTTGGCGAGGCGGGCGATTTCAGCAACCTTGTTCATGACGTCGTAGAGGCGCTTCAGAAGGGCCTGACGCGTGGCGCGCAGGGCCGGATCCTCGGCGTTGACCATGACGTTGTCGAAGAAGCTGTCGACCGGGCCGCGAAGAACGGCAAGTGTCGCGAGCATCTGCTCGTATTCGCCGGCGGCGAAGTGCTGAAGGGCCTTGGGTTCGACGTCGTTGATGGCGGCGAAGAGCTGCTTTTCAGCGTCTTCGGCAAGAAGGGCCTCGTTGACGACCGTCGGGACTTCGCCCTCGATCTTCTTGAGGATGTTGCCGATGCGCTTGTTGGCGGCGGTCAGGGCTTCGGCTTCCGGCAGCGCCATGAAGGCGCGGACAGCGGCGAGGCGCTTCGGAAGCTCGTCGAGCTTTTCCGGATTCAGGGCGAGGACGGCGTCCACTTCGAGCGTGGTGTAGCCGGCATCGCGGAGCATGACGCGCAGGCGGTCCTGGAAGAACTGGCGAAGCTCTTCACGGTGGTCCGTCACGCCCGGAACAGCCTTTTCAGCCTCCCAGGCGGCATCGATCAGCGTGTTGAGGCTGACAGGCAGGGCCTTTTCGATGAGCATGCGCAACACGCCGAGGGCGTGGCGGCGAAGCGCGAACGGGTCTTTTTCGCCGGTCGGCATCTGGCCGATGCCGAAGAGGCCGATCAGGGTCTCCATCTTGTCGGCGAGGGCCGTGGCGAGGCTCACCGGGGTGGACGGCAGGGCGTCGCCGGCGTAGCGCGGCTGGTAGTGCTCGCGGATGGCAAGCGCCACTTCCTCTGCTTCGCCGTCATACTTGGCGTAGTACTCGCCCATGATGCCCTGGAGTTCGGGGAACTCACCGACCATCAGCGTGCGGAGGTCGGCCTTGGCGAGCATGGCGGCGCGTTCGGCCTTGGCGCGGTCGGCGCCGATCAGGTCGGCGAAGAGGCCGGCCATCGTCTTGACGCGGAGCATGCGTTCGGCCTGGCTGCCGAGCTTGTTGTGGTAGACGACGTGCTTGAGGCCGTCAACGCGGGTCTCAAGCTTTTCCTGACGGTCCTGATCGTAGAAGAACTTGGCGTCGGCAAGACGGGCGCGCACGACGCGGGCATTGCCCGAAGAGATGGCGGCGCCGCCGTCCTTGGCCTCAAGCTGGGAGACGAGGAGGAAGCGGTTCATCAGGCGGCCTTCGGCGTCGCGAAGCGCGAAGTACTTCTGGTTGAGCTGCATCGTGAGGATGAGGCACTCTTCCGGAACGGCGAGGAACTCTTCTTCGAACGAGCTTTCATAGATGATCGGCCATTCGGTCAGGGCGGTCACTTCGTTGAGAAGGTCTTCCGGCATGATGACCGTGCCGCCGATCTGGGCGGCGCGCTCCGTGAGGAGCTTGCGAAGGAGTTCGCGGCGCTCGGCGTAGCAGGGCATGACCTTGGCGGCCTTGAGCTCGGCGTCATAGGCGTCGGCGCAGGAGAGCGTGACCGGTTCCGTCGTGTGGAAGCGGTGGCCGCGCGTGATGCGGCCTGCGTTGAGACCGAAGAGCTTGACCGGAACGATCTGTTCGCCGTAGAGGGCGGTGAGATGCTTGACCGGACGGACGAAGGCGACCGTCGTCTCGCCGTCGGCGAGCTGGTAGGTCATGACCTTCGGAATCGGGAGGTTCTTGACGGCGGCATCGAGAGCGGTCTGGAGGCCTTCGGCGAGCACGATGCCCGGACGGACGCCTTCAAAGACGAGCTGTTCATTCTTGCCGTCGTTGACGCGCTTGAGCTCGGCGACGTCGCACGTGATGCCCAGGGCGTTCATCTTCTTGACGAGAGCCGGCGTGGCGGAGCCGTCGGCGGCAAGGCCGACGCGCACCGGGACGAGCTTCTGCGTGAAGGCTTCGTCGGGGCTCTTTTCAAGCACGTTCGAGATGTGCACGGCGAGGCGGCGCGGAGAGCCGTAGGCCGTGGTGACGGATCCTTCGGCGAGGAAGCCGCGGTTCCTAAGATGCTGTTCGACGCCGGCGGCGAAAGCTTCGGAAAGCTTTTCGAGGGCCTTCGGCGGGAGTTCTTCGGTTTGCAGTTCAACGAGCAAATTCGTCATTTTCTTCTTTTCCTCCACTCGCATTATTCCGCGGACTTGGCGAGCATCGGGAAGCCCAGACGTTCACGGGAATCGTAGTAGCTCTGGGCCACAGAGCGGGAGATGTTGCGAATGCGGGCGATGTAGGCGGCGCGTTCGGTCACGGAGATGGCGCCGTGGGCGTCAAGCAGATTGAAGGTGTGGCCGGCCTTGAGCACCATTTCGTAGGCGGGCAGGGCCAGGTTCAGGTCCATCAGGCGCTTGGCTTCGCTTTCGAAGTAGTCGAACTGCTTGAGAAGCTTCTCGCAGTCGCTGGCCTCGAAGTTGTAGACGGACTGTTCGACTTCGTTCTGATGGAAGACGTCGCCGTAGGTGAGCTTGCGTTCCGTGCCGTCCGGATCGGTCCACGTCGTGAAGACGAGGTCGAAGACGTTGTCGCAGTTCTGCAGATACATCGTCAGGCGCTCGAGACCGTACGTGATTTCGCCGGTGATCGGCTTGCATTCAAGGCCGCCCACCTGCTGGAAGTACGTGAACTGCGTCACTTCCATGCCGTTCATCCAGATTTCCCAGCCGAGACCCCAAGCGCCGAGCGTCGGGTTTTCCCAGTTGTCCTCGACGAAGCGGATGTCGTTGACTTCCGTGTCGATGCCGAGCGCGCGAAGGCTGCCCAGATAGAGGTCGACGATGTTCGTCGGAGCCGGCTTCAGCACGACCTGGAACTGGTGGTGCTGGTGGAGGCGGTTCGGATTTTCACCATAGCGGGCGTCCTTCGGACGACGCGAGGGCTGAACGTAGGCGGCACGCCAGGGTTCCGGCCCCAGAGCCCGCAGAAAGGTCGCAGTATGGGACGTGCCGGCACCGACTTCCAAGTCGATCGGTTGCAGCAAAGCACAGCCCTGGCGGTTCCAATATTCCTGCAGGCGCAGGATTACTTCCTGAAAGGTAATCATTCTCTATGCCGCCGATTCTTGTCGGCGCCTGTTGATTCAAAAAATGAGGGAGCCCTCCCTTTCCTGACGGAAACGGGAGCTCAAAGATTTAATTATAAGCCCTTTACCTTGCCCGCTCGGATTCTGGCTGTCCCTAAGCGGACGAGCACGGCGCAGAGCGCCAGAACGAGCGATGCGAGCAGCGCGGGCCAGCTGCCGAGCCTCACATAGGGCGTGGGCGAGCCCGTGGCGCCCAGAAGCGGCATGGTCGCGGCATCGGGACCATCGGTCCTGAGCATGGCCGCGATCTCGCCCCTCGAATTGACGAGGGCGCTCATGCCCGTGTTGCTCACGCTCACCAGCGGCCTTGCGCTTTCTATCGCGCGCATGCGGCTCATCGTGAGGTGCTGTCCGAGCACGGAGCGTCCGAACCAGCCGAGGTTGGACGTCACGATGAGGAAGTCGGGCGAGCGGGACTGCCAGAAGGTGCGGACCACGCTGCCGTAGAGGTTTTCGTAGCAGATGAGAATGCCCGCATCGGCCCCTCCGAGCGACAGGAGCGGCTGCACGGCGTCGCCCCGCATCAGGTCCGACATCGGAATGCCGATCATCTCGACGAACCAGTGGAAGCCTGCAGGCACGTATTCGCCGAAGGGCACGAGCTCACGCTTGTCGAGCCTGTAGGCGATCTGCCCCTCGTCCAGAACGAAGGAGGTGTTGAAGAAGCGCGGACCGTCCTTGCGGAAGCCGTTGAAGAGCACCCTTGCCTCGGTCTTCTCCTGAAGGAGCACGAGCCTGCCTGCCGCCTCCCTGCCGAGACGGCTCACGGGCACGTTCACGATGCCCTCGGGCGTCAGCAGCAGTCGGGGCCTGTCGGATGCGGGCCACGGCTTGAAGGCGGCGGGAAAGAGCGCCTCGATGCGCTGTGCGGGATTGGCGCGCGTATAGGCGTCGACCACGGGCAGCGCGGGCTGAATGATGCGCACGTCCACCGTGGAGGACGGCTCCGACCAGGCGTGCTGCCGGAAGACCTGCCCCGTGCCAGCAATGAGCGCTGCACCGATGACAGGCACCGCAAGCCAGGCAAGGCGACAGCTGAGCGCGACGGCGACGAGCGCCGCGAAGAGAAGCTGTGCGAGCGTGACCGCGTAGATGCCGCCCAGCGGGGCCCAGCCCGCAAGCGGCGTGTCGATGACGGCGTACCCCGGCATGAGCCAGCCGAAATTGGCGAGCACGTCGCCCCTGAGCCATTCCGCAAGGGTCCAGACGCCTGCGAGCGCGGGCAGCTCGGTGGCGAGCCTTCCGCCGCCGATTTTCTTCGCAATCCAGCAGGCGAAGGCGGGAAAGAGAGAAAGGACGGCGCCCAGTACAAGAAGCGCAAGCGCCGCAACGGCCCAGGGCAGGCGCCCGTAGACCGCAATGGAGTTCATCGTCCAGGAGAGTCCCGGCACGAACCAGCCGAGTCCGAAGAGAAAACCCACGAGCGCGGCTCGGGCGGGCGTCGGACGCGCCGCGAAGACGAGGAAGAAGCCGACGAGCGCGATGAGCGACATCCACTGCCAGCCAAGCGGATCAAACCCCGTGCCAAAGAGAAGCCCCATGCCCAAGGCGCCGAGCGCGCCCGCCGCTTCGGGCCGGCGCTCCCACCAGTGCGACGCCTCGCTCACGCTACTTGATCCTCTCGACGCTCAGCAGACGAGCCTGACGGTCGTCGCCGCCGAGGATGCGGAAGCGGAAGCCGTTCTCCTCGATGGTCTCGCCCGTGTGCGGCACATGCTCGAAGCGGTCGGTCACGAGACCGCCGATCGTTTCGCAGTACTGGTCCTCGAGGTTCGACTTGAAGTAGTCGTTGAACTGCTCGATTGGCGTGATGGCCTTGACGCGCCAGCGGCCCTCGCCGTCGGCGACGATGTTGCTACCCTCTTCGTCATGGTCGAACTCGTCGGAAATCTCGCCCACGATCTGCTCGAGCACGTCCTCGATGGTGATGAGGCCGGAGATGCTGCCGAACTCGTCAATGACGAGGGCCAGATGGCTTCGGGTCTCCTTGAAGTCTCGCAACAGCACGTTGATCGGCTGCGTTTCCGGAATGAAGCGGGCGGGACGCAGAAGCGTCTTCGGATCAACCGCGGGATTCATAAGCACCTGCAGCAGGTCCTTGGCGTGCAGGATGCCGAGCACGTTGTCCAGATCGTCCTCGACGGCGGGCAGACGGGAGTGCCCCGAGGCAATGAGGGCGGGAAGCCAGACTTCGCGCGGCTCCGAGAAGTCGACGGCCTGCACCTGGGAGCGGGGCACCATCAGGTCGCCCGCCCTGATTTCGGAAACGGCCATCGCGCCCTCCATCATGGAGAACACTTCGTCGTCGATCACATTGCGGCGGCGGGCCTCGCCGAGCACTTCGAGCACGTCGGCCCGGTCGTTGAGCTCTTCTTCGTGGAAGACGGAGGTAAGACGGTCAAGAAAAGTACGGCCCAAGGTCGGACTGGGAGGTTCAGAGGAACTGGACATATTTGCCGGAACAGCTTGTTTTCAACTTGGTCAGAGTCAGTCGTGCACCATGCCGATGCGGTCGCTGTAGGGATTGGGGAACTTGAGGGAGAGCATGAGCTCGGTTTCGCGAGCCTCCATGACCTCAGCCTCTTCCTGCGTAACATGATCATACCCGTGGGCATGCAGAACCGCATGGATGAGCAGGTGTGCGAGATGCGCGCGGAACTCCTTGTTCTGCTCCGCTGCCTCACGCTCGACGACGGGCACGCAGATCGCCACGTCGGCGGTCACCTCGGGCTCGGTCGTGTAGTTGAACGTCAGAACGTTCGTCGCGTAGTCACGGTGGCGGTACGAGTGGTTGAGCTCGTAGCCTTCCTCCTGGTCGACGAAGCGGACCGTCATCATCGTCGGAAGCTCGCAGGCGCGCGTCATCCAGCGAATCATCACGGAGCGCGAAGGCAGCTGCGGGAAAGCGGCCGCGTTCTGGAACGAAAACTTCACTGCAGGTTCGCTCATTCTTTCACCTCTTTTCTGGCCTTGGCCGCAAGCTCATCCTGCTTGGCGGCCTCTTCATAAGCGTCGACGATTCGCGCGACGAGCGGATGGCGCACCACGTCCTTGGACGTGAAACGCGTGATCTCGATGCCGCGCACGCCGTCAAGAATGCGGATCGCATGCTTCAGGCCGCTCGGAACGCCCTTCGGAAGGTCGATCTGCGTCACGTCGCCCGTGATCACAGCCTTGGAACCAAAGCCGATGCGAGTGAGAAACATCTTCATCTGCTCGGGCGTCGTGTTCTGGGCCTCGTCAAGGATGACGAACGCATTGTTGAGTGTGCGGCCTCGCATGTAGGCGAGCGGCGCCACCTCGATCGACTGGCGCTCCATGAGGCGCTGTGACTTCTCGAAGCCCATCAGATCGAAGAGCGCGTCGTAGAGCGGACGCAGGTACGGATCGACCTTCTGCGTCAGGTCGCCGGGCAGGAAGCCGAGACGCTCGCCCGCCTCGACGGCGGGGCGCGTGAGCACGATGCGCTCGACGGTGCCGCGCTCGAAGGCGTCGACGGCCGCGGCGACGGCGAGGAAGGTCTTACCCGTGCCGGCGGGACCGACGCCGAAGCTGATGTCGTGCCCCATGATGGCCTTGAGGTAAAGGCGCTGGTTGGGCGTGCGGCCCTGGAGGTCGCGGCGGCGGACCTTGAGGTCGACGTCGTCGACGGCGCCCTCGGGATCGGACGCGGCGCCGCTGCGGTACTCGTCGTCATGTCCGACGAAGTGCCACTGGATGTCGTCGACGCTCAGCTCCTCGCCCGTGCTCTTGACGCGGGTCATCAGGACTGCGAGCGCCGTCACGGCGCGGCGGGCGGCCTCAAGCTCGCCCGTCACGCGGAAGACGTCTCCGCGGCGGCTGACGCGCACGTTGAGGATCGTCTCGATCTGCCTCAGGTTTTCGTCAAGCGGGCCGCAGAGCGCGGAAAGCTCGGCGTTTCCCGCATCTGCGGAGTAGCGCAGCGTTTCGGGCTGCACGGTCTTTTCACTAGCCATAGGTCGGTAGTCAGTCCAGAAGTTGTCCGCCAAGCGAATGCGGATACACATCCGTCACTTTAACACGCACCATCGTGTCCACAAGCGAGAGCGGTCCCTCGAAGTTCACGATGCGGTTGTTGTCCGTGCGGGCCATGAGGAAGCCCTCGCCCTTGCGCGCGGGGCCGAGCACGAGCACGCGCTGCTCGGTGCCGAGCATGCTCTCGCTGATGCGGGTCGCGTTCGCGTCGATCGTCGCCTGCAGGCGCTGCAGGCGCGCAAGCTTCACGTCATAGGGCGTGTCGTCGGGAAGACGGGCGGCGGGCGTGCCGGGACGCGGGCTGTAGATGAAGGAGAAGCTGGCGTCGAAGCCCACTTTCTCGACGAGCTTCATCGTGTCCTCGAAGTCCTCGGCGGTTTCACCGGGGAAGCCCACGATGAAGTCGGTCGCGATCGAGATGTCGGGACGAAGCTCTCGGAGCTTCCTCGTGATCTCGACGTACTCGGCGGCGGTGTAGCCGCGCTTCATGGCGGCGAGCACGCGGTCGGAGCCCGCCTGCACGGGCAGGTGCACGTGGTTGACGAGCTTGGGCAGGCGGCCGTAGGCGTCGATGATGCGCTGGGAGAATTCACGCGGATGGCGTGTAGCGGATGCGCTCGATGCCGTCGATTTCGGAGACGTAGTCAAGCAGCAGGGCGAAGTCCGCAATCGAGCCGTCGGGCATCTTGCCGCGATAGGCGTTCACGTTCTGGCCGAGAAGCGTCACTTCCCTGACGCCCTGATCGGCAAGCTGGGCGACCTCCATGAGGACGTCCACCATCGGGCGCGAGATCTCCTCGCCGCGGGTGTAGGGCACCACGCAGTAGGAGCAGTACTTCGAGCAGCCTTCCATGATCGAGACGAAGGCGGCGGCGCCATGCGCCTTCGGGGCGGGCAGATGATCGAACTTCTCGATTTCGGGGAAGCTCACGTCGACCTGGGGACGGCCCGTCTCAACGCGGGCGCGAAGCATGTCGGGCAGACGATGCAGGGTCTGCGGTCCGAAGACCACGTCAACGCAGGGCGCGCGGCGGATGACGTTTTCGCCCTCCTGGCTCGCGACGCAGCCGCCCACGGCGATCAGCATGCCGGGACGCGTCTTCTTGACTTCGCGGATGCGGCCGAGGTCGGAGAAAGTCTTCTCCTGGGCCTTTTCACGAATGGAGCAGGTGTTGACGACGACCAGGTCGGCCTCCTCAAGCACGTCGGTGCGTTCATAGCCCATTTCGGCGTTGAGAAGGTCGGCGATGCGACCGCTGTCGTAGTCGTTCATTTGGCAGCCGAAGCTGCGCAGATAGAGTTTCTTCGCTTGCACGGTTTAGATCCGGGGACGATGTTTAGAGCCGCAGGACCATGGCCTGCGGCCGGGAAAGAAAAAAGCCCCGCGCTTCAGTGGAGAAGGCGGGGCTTTTGAAATCTGGTGGCGCATCACGGACTCGAACCGCGGACACAAGGATTATGATTCCTCTGCTCTAACCGACTGAGCTAATGCGCCGTTGAGGATTGAGATTATGCAGCCTTCCCAATCCCCCGTCAAGGAGACGTTACAAATTTTTACACCCTCTCCTTCCAGAGGCGCCAGAAGTGGTTCGTGGGACCGTGGCCGTGGCCGACGTCGAGCTCGCCTGCGTGTCGAACGGCGCCCGTCAGGTACTCCTTGGCGCGGCGGCAGGCCTCGGGCACGTCGACCGACTGCGGCAGGAAG